>Ga0098052_1000033_pt1 | contig 76952 bp, 86 predicted proteins | sample 15_taG_FD_81591 | JGI IMG/M metagenome (GOLD analysis project Ga0098052, IMG submission 81591) | Marine viral communities from the Subarctic Pacific Ocean - 15_ETSP_OMZ_AT15312 metaG | ecosystem: Environmental > Aquatic > Marine > Oceanic | place: Pacific Ocean | collected 2015-01-18
ATGAGCATGAGTGATGAAACCGGGTGATTTAGTCGTAATACCAGGAAGATGTATAGTTATAAACTATAACATAATCCCATTATCGGAATCTGACCCACCCTATAAGGGTGCGTACATAATTATGCCAACTACACTCATGATTGTTTTATCACATGATAAGCATATATACAAAATTTATCATGATGGTAATATTCTATCATTTAGAACAGAAAGGATGCCACCCAAGAAGGTAGCCTCTGTAGGGATATAGTTCAGTGGCAGAATGTCACACTCTGACTGTGAAGACTGGGGTTCGAACCCCCATATCCCCATACACCAGCGAAGCATAAATAGCATATGCATCGGTCTCATAAGCCGAAGATAAAGGGTGCAAGTCCCTTGGCTGGTATTTGCCACTCTAGTACAAAGGAAGTATACTTGTTTCGTAATCAAGTGATGGGAATTCGATTTTCCCGAGTGGCTTATTTCGTGTAAATAGAAAATAATATGAATTAAAATAAATTATGAAACTTACAGAGGAAGTTGTATCCACAAAAATTGTACTTAAAGATGTCATTTGTAATCAATGTGGTGAATCTTTAAAAAACAACTCTGATCTCTCCTATGAAGGTATAATAGAAGTTGGTAGCTATGGGGGTTATAACTCAATTATTGGTGATGGGTGTTTTTACGAATTTTCGCTATGTGAAACTTGTTTAAAGCGGATGTTTAATACATTTAAGCATAGCCCATTCCAAGACCAGACAGAAGCGGACGAATAATTATGACAGAACAAAAAATATGGTTTACATCAGATTTACATTTTGGACACAAGAACATTCTAAAATATTGCCCCACGAGGAAATTCTCTTCCGTTGAAGAGATGGACGCGGGGATAGTTAAAAATTGGAATGAAGTTGTTGGAAAGAATGACAAAACATATCTGTTAGGTGATGTGTCCTTTTACCATAAAGACAACAAAGGGCTTAATTTACTCAATCAACTGAATGGTGAAATATTTCTGGTGCGTGGAAACCATGATTACACAAAGAGTATCGAAGAATATGGTAGTCGATTTACGTGGATTAAAGACTATTATGAACTTACAGTAATGGACGAAAGCCTTAAGTATAGGACGGAAAGCGGTAAACTTCGTGGCGGTAAGCAGAAGATTATTTTATCACACTTCCCATTCTTAGTGTGGAATCACGGACATAATGGCGCTTGGAATCTCCATGGACATTCACATGGCTCGTTGCCTGATGATCCGAATGCATTGAGAATTGACGTTGGCGTTGATTGTCATGATTGCTATCCAGTTTCATATGAAGCTGTGAAAAAGTTAATGTCTGTCAAAACGTGGAAGCCCGTCGATCATCATGGAAATTTATAATTTTGTGTATTTTTTAATATCTATGCTGTATTATTAATACATGGTAAACTTAATAGGTGATGCATCAGACTTTGCTGTAAAACGCCATGGCGAACAAAAATATGGGCGAAAACCCTATCATGTACATTTATTAGATGTCGTTAATGTGCAAAAGAGGTTCCACGATTGGTCAGAACTAACTCAAGAGTTGATTGACGCATCATGGTTGCATGATACAATTGAAGATACTGATGTTACATATGGTGACATTTTGTTCTCCTTTAACCGAAAGACGGCCGATCTTGTTTTTGCTGTTTCAAATGAAGAGGGCAAAACAAGAAAAGAAAGACACATTCGTGTTTATTCAAAAATTAGAGGTACAGAACAAGCAATAATTTTAAAGCTTGCAGACCGTATTGCGAATATAGAACAATCTATAAGTTACGGCCGGATCGGCAGGAAGCCGCATAAATTGTTTTCAATGTATCTTAAAGAGTGGGAAGGCTTTCAAAAAGCTCTTCGTGGTCGTTGTGCAGGAGAATCGTATATTGCTAGAGCAATGTGGGAACATCTAGACGAACTCTTCATTATTGGTAAAGAAAACTTGGTCAGTGAATGAAAAGATATCCTACTATACCCAAAGATATAAACAGAAGCATTGATGTTTATGCATTTGATAAGCTGGATGGCTCAAATATAAGGGCGGAATGGACTAGGAAAGCAAAAGTTTTTTCAAAATTTGGAACTAGAAAAAGGCTTCTTGATAAAAATGAAAAGCCTTTGGGCGAAGCTTGCAACTTGATTATTGAAAAATATCAAGCTGACTTAACAAAAATCTTCGTAAAAGAACGTTGGGAAAAGGTTATTTGTTTTTTTGAATTTTTTGGTGAGAATTCGTTTGCAGGAAACCACGAAGATGAACCTCATAATGTAATTTTATTTGATGTTAACCCTCATAAAAAAGGGATTTTGCGACCAAAAGAGTTTTTATCAAAATTTGCACATTTAGACATACCAGAGCTTCTCTACCACGGGAAAGCAAATAGGGAGTTTCAAGAGCAAGTAACATCAGCCACCCTACCAGGAATGACGTTTGAGGGTGTTGTATGTAAATCAAACATAAAGCATAACCCAATAACTTTTAAAATAAAAAATGCACGCTGGATTAAGAAGCTTAAAGAAATGTATAAAGGTAATGATGCTTTAATAGAAGAATTGCTATAATGAAAAAGAATAAGCTTAAAAAATTACGCACCAAATTTCGGAATGACGTTTTTCAAAGAGATAAAAATTTATGTGTCATTTGTCAAGCAGCCGCTGTAGATGCTCATCATATAACTGACAGGCATGAAATGCCCAACGGAGGCTACGTCAAAGAGAATGGTATCTCGCTGTGTGCTTTAGATCATACAAGAGCAGAGATGTTTCATAGAAGTGAAAAAGAAACATGGTTTCAAGATGCCCATCCAGACGATCTTTATAGGTTAATTGGTTCATCTCACGATTTAGCATTAAAAAAATCTGAAGCGTTATCCGAGGGAGTTTAGCTATGGTCGGAACAGACAATAAAACTATCGAAGAAACTAACACGAAAGACGAAGAAAAATTTGAAGAGCCAAAGATGTACAAAGTCGTTCTACATAACGATGATTATACGCCTATGGATTTTGTTTCAAAGATACTTTGCCAAGTATTTCATATGCAAGAAGCTGCAGCCGATAGTGTAACACTAGCAGTCCATGAGAAAGGTAAGGGTATCGCGGGTGTCTTTACAAAAGAGATAGCAGAAATGAAGGTAGCGACTACCAAGTTTTTATCAAAAAAATTTGAGCATCCTCTGGAAACAACAATGGAACAAGAATAGTTATAAGAGCAATTAATGCACACTAGTTATTGTAAACAACACTTTACGCAATGCGATATGGGGACAATCAAGTATGAAAAAAATTAATGCCGCAGGCATTTTATTGGGGTTGGGTATTGCTGCCACAGCAGGCTTTATTACAACCTCAGGTGACATCTCAGCAGGTCGGCTAACAGCGGACGGAACAATCAAGATCGGTAACTCAGACCCTATTCCATTAGAGCTTGATTTAGCAATTAATTTCACCCCTGTGGACAGTGGCATCCATCAGGATGCTTCAATTCCAGACAGTGGCGTTTGGCCAGATGCTGCAGTGGCAGACAGTGGCGTTTGGCCAGATGCTGCAGTGGCAGACAGTGGAACATTACCCACTGCCTCATGTGTGTACCCTGGGTCGACTACTAAGATTGTACATTACTGCCCAAACGGAAATGACAATAATGACGGCTCAATTTCTTCACCCAAGGCTACGATGCAAGCACTCGGCAATGATATTCGAGCCATGAAGGTGTCGACGCAATTTCTTTTATGTAGAGGCGGAAGTTGGCCGGCGGGTTACAGGTTAAGACCATTGGCACAAAATGACGCTAATGGTAACATTATTCATGCAACAGTTGGTGCGTATGGGCCAGTAAGCAGCCCCAATCCTGTCGTGAATGGTGCGATCAAAGTGATGGCTGGAGATCCAACTACGATGTATGGTAACATATCATTTTTTGATCTTACGCTACGCGGAACTGGTGATGCAGACGGCAATGCTGGCTTTTTCTACTATAATAGTGTAACTAACGTTGACATGTGCAATGTCGATGTTAGGGACTTTAACATTGGAGTTCAATTTGCTATGTGGGGAGGTAAAAACTTTATTTTACGAGAAAGCTATATTGCTGACAATCACGGCCAGGGAGTTCTTGGAGCAGGAATTGATACTTACGTTTTGGGTAACATCTTTAAGAATAATGGCTATGCCACCGGAACAGGTAAGCAGGGTCACAACATGTACATTTCAGGCGGCTCAAACATCTTAGTTCAAGGTAATACCAGCCTTGATAATGGTCACGGACAGCCTGGTAAATGTACGCAGGTTGTGATTGCTGTTCATGGCGGAACTCAAAACAGAGTGCGTATCATTAATAATACTATCAAAGAGGTGCAAGGCACGGCTCAGCAGGGATGTTGGGGTATCGCTATTGATGCCGCTTCGGCGGGTTCTAACGGCTGTATCGATTGTGAAATATCAAATAACCATATTGAAAACGTGGGTAATGTGGCAATTGCATTGCAGAATGCAAGTGGGTATAAAATTACGGGTAATACAATTATACACAAGGGTGCAGCTTTTGGTACAAAGGGCATCGCAGCTCCGTCAAGGCCGCCTGAAGATGGTGCGAGTGTCATCCTCTCTGCGGGCGCGGTATCAGGTAATACGTTGGATCTTGAAAGCGGATCATTATGTTTTCTTTATGGGCCTGCTGTGCTAAAATCATCAGATAATAACACATGTGCAGCCGCATTTTTTGCAAATGATATGAATCTTACTGATTGGCAAGCGACAGGGTTTGATGCGAATTCAACATTTACGCAACAGTAGTTTAAAACTTAGGTTCTAAAGCTTAAATGAGGGCCAGTGTTTCTTAATTGAGATACTGGCCTTTGTCATTTTTGATTTATATTTGTTGCATCTAGTTACCTATTGTTATATTTTAATTTAGATGATAATCAAACCACATAATATATTAATTCTATTTGCCAGTTTAGCACTTACGCTAAATGCATGTTCAAATGACAGACCAACAAGACCTGCAGGTAGGGTAACAACTAATGATGTTGTTGAAGCAAAGAAATTCCTCCTTGATGCTAAGTCTTTCAATTTGCAGCATGTTATTGGCATGATTACAAACCAAAGTGTTACAGATCTTGGCGCTATCGAAACAGCAATTAACAAAGATGATGCTATTAGCTCTGTTGATCTTGATAAGGATGATAAGACTGACTGGGTTGGTATAAACGAAAGAGAAGGCGGTGCAATTGACTTCGTTGCTTATAAATCAAGCAACCCGAATGGCCAGCCAACAGTAATAGCCTCGATTACTATTACAAGAAATGCCCAGACGAATGAAGCGTTTGTTTCAGGCGGGTATCCAGATTATGTTGAGGGCTTTGACAGTGGGTACTACGAGTCGTCTATGCCATGGCGGCCAAGGGTTGGTGGATTATATATAGGCTATGGGTACAGAACCTATGTTCCCCGACCAATGTTGAGTATTAGCGTACAACGCCAGCGCCGGATCTCTCTAGCAGCTAGGACAACTAGGACAACCAGAACGATTAAGCAGAAATCTCGGCCTGCACGTTTTAAAATTAAGTCTGCTGCGAAAACAAAGCAGCGACTAAAAGCACAGAGAACTAACGCCAGACCAGCCCCCAGGGGGACAACATTCGGATCACATGCAAATCAGACAACTAAGTTAAAGAACAGAGCCCCTACCAAGGCGAGGGCAAAGGCTACAGGTTTTGGTGCTAAGCGGCCTGCACCGAAGAGGCCAGCAGCTCGACCAGCGCCGAAGAGACCGACACGCAGCTTTTTTGGTGGATCATCTAGCCCATCAAGAAGTAGGAGTACTCCTTCTCGCAGAAGTCGCCCAACACGCTCTCGTTCGCGGCGCCGATAATTAAAAGGAGATAACTAATGGATTGGAAAAAAGAGATGCTGTTTGCGACGATTATTTATCGTCTAGATCAAATTAATGAAGTAATACCCTTTATCACTGCTGGAACAGAATTCGAGTTTATTGATAAAGAGCTTCTTGAAATGTCAAGAGAAAATCTAATTGAACATGTAAGAAAAAATGATGAACTTGTTTGGCAAATTGCAGACAAAGGCAGAGTATTACAGGCAAACTTACTCAAAGTATATGATCAACTAATCAACTTTGAAGTGTTTTCAAACGTTAATCTCACTGTTGATTTACCAGAATCTTTTAAAGCCGGTTCAACAAATGACCCAAGATTCATTGTTCCTAGAGATGACATACAAAGTAATATGTGGCAGTCGGAGGACTTAAGGTTAGCTATGATAACCTTCTCTGCTGAGGCAATACATGAAGTTGACATGTCACCGCACAAGATCGTATTTTTGCAAAACCTAATCGATGGTTACCTAGAGACAGATAATCTTTGGGTTGATTTAAAGTTTGACAGACCATTCAAAGAAGTTGAATCACTAGTTGATAATTCTTATAAGTGGACAAATGTAGCAGAAGACATTGAGGAAGCAAAGTCTGTCATGCAATCGATCTATACAGCTGGCATGCTTGAACAGCAATATAAAGATAGTATTGCTACTGGAAGCGATGAAGATGAGCTTGATGATAGTGAACTTGAAGAAGGGTTTGAAGATGAACTCGAAGAAGATGACGAATTTGAAGAGGAAGAATTCGAAACATTCGATATCATCGTTGAACCATATGGGTATTATGACCCATATGACCCGTATCTTGACTCAGGTGCATTTGGTGTTTTATCCGCTAGGCTGTGGTAATCACCACGTGAACCCCTAATACACAGAATATTTTAATATAATACCCAATAATATTAATATAAAAGTTGACTAGACGTTAACACGGGAACCCAGGATATACTTTGATGTTATATCCTGGGTTTTTATTTATCCGGTGGTCTGGATCATATATGATTATTTATGAAAAATGATAAGCAAAAGCTTGCATATAGATGGATTTTAAATATTGATGGATTTAATAACTTTCTTTTAGTAAAAATATCTCGCCCGAAACTTCATTTTGATGAAACTGGACCTCATATAAAGCCTATAAAAATTACTGTTTTTGATGACTATGACGGCCTTAATGCTAAGGCAGTAATGGCATGGTCGCATGCTTGGGAAACAGAAAAAGCTATAGAAATCAAGATGCTCGGTAGCAGTGGTGAAGTATTAGAAACCTGGAAATATACAGGCGTAAAACTACACAAAGTTAAGTTTAGCACGCTTAATTATACTAAAAATAAGCCTTGTAAAATCAAGATAGCTGTTACGTATAAGGATGTCATTCTTGAATAATTGGTTTGTATATATTATAGTCTGTGCTGATGATTCATTATACACTGGGATTACGACAGACCTAAAAAGAAGACTGAAGGAACATAACTCTGGTAAGGGTGCTAAATACACTAGAGGTAGAACGCCCGTCACGTATCTAGCCTCAGTATCAGTTAAAAACAGATCAGAAGCCACAAAACTCGAGTACAGAGTTAAACAAACAAAAAAATCACAAAAGCTTGATGTTTTATTAAAGATGTAATATTGCACTTTTGTGTTATATTTTAATATAACATGATGGATAATAAATACGGTTGCTGGCCAGGAATTTTTGAGAAATATTACCTGCAGGGTAGCTTATCAAGTTCTGATTTAGAGAATTTTAATTTAATAAGTGACGAAGACTTACGACTAACATCAAAATTTCGCCAGCGGGCCCCCGCGATGTTACAAGCGCGTGATCGGGATGTCTTGTTTGCGATCATGCTTCTTTCTTCCTATACTCCATCTGACGCTAGAGCTGTTCTTTGGCAGATGAAGTGCCCGTTTAAACTAAGAGAAATCATCTGTACTGGAATTACGCACAAAGAAAATCATCGCCTTACCAAATTATTTGGAACAGAGCCTGTGCACCATGACTTGTTGTCTGCTCCCGCACCTGGTGCGGTTGAGGTTATAGTAATGACAGGGATTCCTGGCTCAGGAAAAGATACATGGATTCGTAACCATGCGCCTGATCTTCCTATGGTTTCGCTTGACGCGATTAAAGAAGAAAATGGGTGGACGTTGGCCGACACCAACAAAGCTAAAAAAGTAAGCAGAGAGCGAATGACTTCTCTCATAGAAAGCAAAGTGCCTTTCGTTTACAACGCTACAAATCTCACAAGAAAGAGTAGAAAAAAAATCACTGGCTTTCTTCTAAAACATAATGTTAAAATTAAAATCGTGTATGTTGAAACGACATGCAAAAAGCAGTATTCACAAAACAAAAATAGGGATGCTGCTGTACCAGAAAGAGCTATTAACAGTATGCTAACATATTGGAGTGTACCACAAAGTGATGAGGGACATGAAGTCAGCTACTACGTAGAAGGAGAAGAAATTGAAAATACAAATTTTGTCAGATCTTCATTTTGAATTTGAAAGGCCTGATCAAGAAAAGGCGTTCATTAACTCGCTTGACCCAAGTGGTATTGATGTATTAGTTTTAGCTGGTGACATTACATCATCGAAACGTCTCTTGCCGACGATGAATTTAATCTGCAAGAGATACTCAGATGCGAAAGTTCTGTGGGTTCATGGAAACCACGTTTTTTATAGTTCTACACGAAATGAAGTAGTTCAAAAAACTAATCAAGCCATTAGAGAAAATGAAAATCTTTTTTGGTTAGACAACACTATGGTAGTTATTGATGGCCAAAGGTTCATTGGTGGACCTATGTGGTTCGATTTTAAGCAAGACAACTTTATGTATCATCAATGGCTAAATGATTTTAGCCAGATCAAGGATGATTATGATGTTTGGGTTTATAATGAAAATTCTAAGTTCAAGGACTTCTTGAGGAATAACGCACAAAGTGATGATATTATTATATCACACCACCTACCACACAACAAATCCGTTGCATCTAGGTTCATAGGCTCTGAGCTTAACCGTTTCTTTGTTTGTGACATGCAGTCAGAAATACACTATATTGAACCTAAAATATGGATCCACGGACATACTCATTTTAGCCTTGATTATGAAATACCCACTGAAAGTGGGTCAAAAACTAGAATTGTTGCAAACCCTAGAGGGTATGCTCATATGAATGAAAATTCGCGCTTTAATAAAGATTTCTCTATTGTTGTGTAAACATTCATTCGTATGTTATATAAATTAATATAATAGCAAGGAAAAAATGGAAACTTTAGTATTAGATGCAAGTTACAGGCCAATTGATAAAGTACATTGGACACGTGCATTTACTCTTATCTTTCTAGAGAAGGTAGAAGTAATTGAAGAATATGATAAAGTTGTTCATTCTTCAAGTGACGCTTGGCAAGTCCCATCAGTTATTAGATTTGTAACATACAAAAAAAATAGAAAAAGAGCTATAAAATTTTCAAGAGAAAATGTTTATATACGTGATAAAGGAAAATGTCAATATTGCCTTTTTAAAATAAAAAGACAAGAATTTACTTATGATCATGTTATTCCACGTGCGCAAGGTGGAAAGACAAAATGGAGTAATGTCGTAACAGCTTGCTATAGTTGTAACCAGAAAAAAAGCGACAGAACACCAGAACAGGCTAGGATGCAATTGGCCACTGAGCCTGTAAAACCTAAAAGCTTACCAAATGTATTAAGCTTTAATTTTGTATGGAGAGATGGTATGCCAGAAACATGGCAAAGCTATCTTTATGAACTAAAAGACTGGAACTCTTCAAGCTCTTTTCTTTAAAGCGTAATTTCTAATGAGCAAGATACATGACATAGTAACCAATGTCTTTAAAAAAAAGACATTGGCACCAGATCCACAAACGGTACTCATCAATGAAGAAAAAATGCTTCTATCGATGGTCGAAGACAAATACAAAAAAGATTTCTCAGTGTATTTAAAAACTTTAAGGATGACAGACGAATTAGAAGATTATATATCGGAAAACAAGCAAATATTGACGGCTACAAGCGAACTTATGACCAAACGCTATAAGCCAGATTCTAATAAGGATGTATAACATTGACAAAAACAACACAACCAAAAATAAACGAAAAAGCTAAAATATCATATGTTTGTCGTTATGAGACGGAGATTGATAGACAGCTTGTTTGGTCACAAATGGGACCTTACATAAAGACTGTCCTAGGTAGCGACATCAATAGCGGAGATATACTATTCGTTAAAGCTCCAATGAGAGCTATCAATGAAGTGTTTGATATGGATCTAACAAACCCAGGCGAAGACATAGACTTCTATTCTAGCTACAAGTCTAATGGTATTGTAAGGCTGAGCGAGTTGAAGGGTGATGATTTGCCATCTATCTGGTCTGTGTTAGTTCATAAAGACTCTGATGTAAAGATTATTTCGACTATCGAGCCATGTAAGTTTATAATTAAGGTTAGTGATTTAGACGCTTTTGAAGCTATTCTAGCTGGTGTAAGTATAGCGCCAAAAGAATATACACTCGAAGCATTCGATAAGGTTCACTGGAATGATAAAACATTACAATTACGAAATGATCTTGAGTTTTTTGTAACGAATAAAACATTTTATGATAAAAGAGAAATGCCTTTTACACGCTCATATTTGTTTTATGGTCCTCCAGGAAATGGTAAAACAACAACAATCAAAGCAGTCTCTAAATACCTAAATGCGCAAGCATCAACATTCGATTTTTCTGCAGCATCCCAATCTCCCGATTCAGATTTTCAAAACTGGGTTATGGGTGCTCCAGAATCTGAGCCAGACTATCCTACCCATTGGGATGATGAGGGGGACGAGACCATCCAGTATAAGAATTCAGGCACTGTACCTTTAAGGCTTCTTATATTAGAAGATGTTGATAGATTTTTTCCTAAATCCGGGCCCCCGCAAACGAATGTATCACTTAGTGCAATTTTGAATGCTTTAGATGGCGCTTTTGAAAGAAGGAACGTAATAATCATCGCAACGGCTAACAATCCGGAAGATCTAGATCAGCAAGTTCTTGCTAGGCCTGGTAGATTTGATAAGCAGATCTTTTATGAAGAACCTTCTTTCGACGATGCTGTTTCATACTTGAAGGATCAGTTCACTGGCGAGAATGTTAAGTCGAAAACACTCAAAGCTGCTGCAAAGAAATTTAAGGGTCATTCATACGCCGTGTTAAGAGAAGTTTTTCTGACCTCGGCATCAAATGCATTTGCACGAAAAGCTGATAAGATTAATGATGAAGACGTTAATCTAACTACTACAAGCATGTTGGAGCAGTTCGATGGTAACGTGATGAAATCTTCGAAGACTACGTTCGGGTTTAGTGATTAATGTCAAAAGTTATCGCATATAATTTCGCTACAGAAGAGAAATTGAGTTTTGATGAAGAATACAGATGCGTAAATGCAGCTGCAGTCACAGACGTGAGCCACCCGCCATTTATGACATCGGGCTTAGATAACCTACAAGTCAAAAAGCTGCGTGATATGATAGCGGGTGATGTTGTATTCATCGAATGGGAAAAAGACAGGTTCTACAAACGGAATCTTGAGAGTCATGAATCGTTCGAGGATGATCATGTTCCAGGCCTTGTTGTTTGGAGAAAGGCGCGTATATTAGAGGTATGAAATGAAATTAAACAACATCGAAAAAGTCGAGGATGACATAGAGGAAGTAACTGAGAGGCTAAATATAATTTCACGTGATGCTAAAGAAATTTCATCAAACGCTAGACGTGCAATTATTACTCTAACCCGCGCAGTTAATGACTTCAACACAGCATTGAGGACATTAGCTGTGGCAGCAAAAAAAGCTGGAGATGTGCTTAATTTAGAGAAACGAAGATTTAATGCGATTAAATCAGAAGACAAGCGGCGCAACACACTAAAAGCAAAAAAATAAAGTGTCAAAGGCAGAATTTTTACTGTATAATCATAATATGCCAGTAAAAATTCTGCCTAGATGTGATGCACTAGTATCAATAAGCGAAACATACCAAAAAGTAGAAAACATATTCTTCGGAAATATGCAGATATCACGCTTGCCTGATGGTTCTATCTTACCTATAGGTCAAAGCTCCCCTCTAGTTACACTGCAACACAACACAGAAAAATCACTGTTTTTTGATTTTTTTAAAGAGGCATGTAACAGAGCAGAATCTATAGGCCCAGGCAGCTCAAAGTTTCTCAATGCATTCTCTAAAAAAGTTTTTCTTAGCTTGAAAGACTCTGGTACCGAAGGCAAAAACTCAATTAAGAAAGACATAAATTCACTCATTGAATCTTTATGTGAATATAGTGTAACACTTACAGACAGTAATGTTAAGCAGCTGCTGTCTGGCGTTATCGATGATACTACATTGGTTGATATAGTTTATGAGGCAATCCAATTAGCAGGAAACCAGTCAAAAATTTTTATTGAAGACTCTGTTTCAATGACTACGACAATCGAAAAAGTCGAGGGTTACACATTTAACATCTTTCCAGATGCTGCATTTTATACAAACGGAAGATGGAGAGAAAAAAATGTTAAATGTGTGATTGTTGATGGCATAATTGATGTAATCTCTGAAATTGATACTATGTTATCAGAAGCGAGCGACAGCAAAACGGCTGTCGCAATCTTTGCTAGGGGTTTTAGCGATGATGTTATTAATACGCTGCGTACAAACAAAGCTAGAGGAACGCTAGACGTCATTCCGGTATGTGTTCCTTTTGATTTACAAAACGCAAATGTATTGAATGATATAGCTGCTGTATGCTCTGCAGATGTTATATCATCATTGAAGGGTGAAATGTTATCTACTGTATCACTCGACAATCTCAGTGTTGTCGGAAGCGTAGTATGCTCAAATGGTTGTGTAACATTATCGAATGCATGCTCTAATAAAGGTGTCAAAAGGCAAATAGCATCTCTAAAGAAGAAAAGACTTGAGCAGAATGTACACGATGTTAAAGTCATTCTTGACAAAAGAATAAAATCACTGTCTTCATCTTCAGTTATTATCCGTATAGGGAAAGCATCACATATTAAAACGATCGACTTAAAGGAGAAGCTTGATATAGCTCTTAAAGTTATTCACTCAAGCTTAGTGCATGGGTTTATTGATTCGAGTATTTTAAAAGAAAGTATCAAAAATACTGATTATAGTGAATACTTTGAGGGTATATTAACGACTGATTGGCTGTTGCCGACGGTTAGCGTGGCGTCAGCCATTAAATTTGGTACAACACTAGCATACACATTAGATGACGTCGGTTTGGTGCTGTTAGATGATTCATTGTGAAAAGAATTTACCATATTTTTTGAGCATCATATCTGTGACTGCATCAGCAACTTTATTCGTCATCTTGTCTGCGTAGGGCACTTTTCTGCCGGCGTTTAATGAGTCGATAATGTCCTTCCGAAACGTCTCCGTTCTAGCCATCCCCTTTGATTGATCTAATGTGATGGGTGGACTCTTAGGAAATGAGGGTACATCAACTTTCTTAGCCGGATCATCTGGTAAAATATGACTTTTAGACTTCGGCACGTCTTGTGCGTCTTGTGGCTTACTACCTAGAACGACATCCGCAGCTGCCTGCACGTCTTCAGGTTCAGCTACTGCTACATTTTTAATTTGATCAAGCGTTTTTTCATCTGCCTTCTTTGGTGGCAGCTCATTAGCGCTGTTTGTGACTACGTCAGATAACGTTTTCATCTGCGTAAATGAAAGCTTCAAAATCTGGTTTGCTGCAGCTTCATCATTGATATAAGGAATACCCTTTATTTTGAGCCAGCCAAGAAGTCCGGGTGGCCGAAGAGAATTTAAAATAATTTTTCTTACCTTTTGTTGTTTAGCCACATCAAGCATCGAGCTTAAAGCTGCATCTGGATCCCATGAACCATCGCCTCTACCAGAATCTAGTGATGTTCTTACAACGTTGGCAATTTTAGGCAACTGTCTCAATGTATTTCCGATGCCAGTTTGGAATGCAGCAATTCTTCCTAACGTTGTAAATGAATCAGGAAGAATTTGCGAAACCCATGATCTTACTGGCCCCTGATTTAAGAGTTCCAACATCTCATCTGAAGCTTGTTGTATGCCACTGCGAAAGCCTTTTAATAAATTGAAAGCTGGATCTGATAACATCCTATCAAGTGCTTTCAATGAAGTACTTAGGTTCTCTAACTGATCATCATTTATTGCTTCTCGCAAAAGCTCAGGATTTTTCTTTATATTTTCCAATAATGTTTGTTGTTTAACTTCGAAATTTTTCTTAAGTGTAGGTATCATATTACGCCCGCTATAATTATAGTCTAATACTATATATTCTTTTAATAAACTAAAACATTATACAAAAGAGCAAAACATGGTAAAATTAGCACAGGAAAACAACATGAGCTTTGAAAGAGAAATGAATGTGGCAGTTAGAACGATGTTTGATTTTGCAAAAGCAGAAGCTACTAAGAATCTATTAAGTGCTGTACGAAATAAAAAAATAACCATAGATGAAGCTAGATTACCTGGTATAGAACTCATCATTAATACAAGCATCGATGATGCTTTCAAAAAAAGTGCTAGACAAATTACTGGCGTTATCAAAAAATTTGAAGTGTAATGCCCGCAGGTATTAAACATATCATCGAATGCCACTGCATCCTTCCCCAGTTTAAGAAAAGTCCAACACCTCCATACCATAAATTTGTAGTCTTCTCTATCATAGACGATAATGATGTTGTACAAGTAAAGCATGCTGCATGCAACAATTGTGGTGTTATTCATAAAGTTACAGATATTATGAAATCCGAAGTCTCTTTGGGTAATGAAAATGTCTCTAGTGTTATAAACATTGATGACATTAAACTTAGCTTAAATGACAACATCATTAAAACACTAGAATCTTATAAAGCAAGTTTAGCGACTTGGGAAGAAGCTGCATTTATTTTTGAATATGAAAAATGGGGCAGCACTCTTGTGTTGTCTGCAGCTGACGATGGTGATCAGACTGTCGGAAAGATAATACGCATCAATAAAAACTCAATTAAAATAGAGCAATTCGCTTCAAATCAGTTTATAACATAGTTGTATATTATAATAACAAAGTGTTATTATAAATAATGAAATATGGCCAAACAGACGAAGAAAGAGAAGCGAATGAACTTCATAAGTGTCGAGAAATAAACTCCGAGATTAACCGGTACGGGATAACCGATGCCCAGAGGCTTCGGTTGATTTATCTATTATCACTAGAATTAGAAGATAGAACACATTTAACACAAATTTCTTCTTTGATCAAAGATTTAGAGGCTGGCGAGAAAGCTGTAAGTACGCTTATTAAGTAATATGAAGTATAACTATAAAGAGTTTTTTCCACATGATACAATAAGGCCCCAGCAAGATAATGCAATACAGCTAGCCTTAGAAGCTTTTTTAGAAAAGAAAAAAAGATTTGTTGTATTAGAGTTAGGAACTGGGTGCGGCAAATCAGCCATTGGGGTTACTGTCGGCCGATATCTTCACTCTATAAACCAATCTGCACCTAATCCAGATTTAGAAACTGTATATGTACCTGGTACGTATGTATTGACGACACAAAAAGTCCTGCAAGATCAGTACATGAAAGACTTCAGCCCGTCGCCAATTGGTATGAGATCTATAAAGTCTGCAACAAATTTTACGTGTGGGTTCTATAAAGAGTCTTCATGCGCAGATAGTTTAAGAATTTTGCAAACAGAAAAGCCTGGCACTCCATTTTGGAGAAATTGCATAGGGAATTGTGTATATAAAAAAGAGAAAGAAAAATTCATAAATGCACCAATTGGTGTTACAAATTTCTCATATTTCTTAGCAGAAACGATGTACGGAGGGAAACTGCCGCCGAAGCAGCTAATTGTCGTTGACGAAGCACATAACACAGAAGCTGAGCTTAGCAAATTTGTTGAAATAGCGTTCACGGAAAAATTCACAATTGACGTTCTTAAACTGGCCTGGCCAGAAAAAGCGACACAGGTTAGCGCGATGAAGTGGATAAAAACAGAATATCATCCTGCGCTTAATGACTACATCCTTAAAATTCAAAAAACGCTAGAAAAATTTAAAGGTCTTAAAGAAAAACTAGAGAACTTTAAAACGCTTGCTAGGCAAGTTGAAATGCTTGACAAACATTTTTCTAAAATTAACAGATTTCTAGAAATGTATTCAGAATCGAACTGGATTATGAATCTAGTTGAGGCATCCGAGCGTACAGGAAGAAAGTTTGAGTTTAAGCCAGTCGATGTAGGTCCCTTCTCAGAAGAATTGTTGTTTAGGCAGGCAGAACATGTAATTCTAATGTCTGCAACGATCGTTAATAAAGATGTTTTCTGTAAAACGATCGGGATTCCAGAAGAGGATGTCGCTTTTCTATCTATTGATTCACCTTTCCCTATCGAAAACAGACCAGTTTATTATGCACCTGTAGGTGCTATGACGATGGCGGAGCAACAAGCTACTTTACCTAAGATGGCAGAGATGGTAGCGTTAATCTTAGAACAACACAAGGGCGAAAAAGGAATTATTCATACGCATACCTTTAAAATAGCAAAATATCTTAAAGCAAATATCAAAAGTAGAAGGTTACTCGTACATCATTCTTTGAATAGAGAAGAAATAGTAGATAAGCACTGCAAAGCAAAAAATGGCACTGTACTGTTATCTCCATCTCTATCAGAAGGCATTGATCTAAAAGACAATCTAAGTCGGTTCCAGATTATATGTAAAATACCATATCCATACTTAGGTGATAAACTTGTAAGAAAAAGAATGGCAAAATATAAAGAGTGGTACGGGTACCAAACAGCCAAATCAATAGTCCAGTCTGCTGGACGTTCTGTTAGAAATGACAAAGACCATGCCATAACATACATTTTAGATTCAAGCTGGGATTATTTCTTCAAAAGAAACAGAGATATGTTCCCAGAATCATTCATAAATGCTATACAAGACTAATTTCCTCTCAATGTTCTGATTACAAAAGCCTATCTTACCATTATAATACGTTATCTGTCAATGTACAGGAGGAAGTTATATAATGGCGAAACAAGAAAATCAAAAAATCATTGAACAATGGGAAAGGCTTAAAACCCTACTTTCCGCAACCGAAGACGACGTAGTGAAGAATGCCAAGGGTAATGCTTCTGCTGGTGTTCGCGCACGGAAAGGCCTGCGTTTGTTAAAAGCAGAAGCACACAGCTTAATTAAGCTAACTGTTCAAGAAACTAAAGAAAAAAAGTAATTTCTTTATATTCCCTAGGTCCTACGTACATACAACGAAATTTAGGACCTAGGGATATCCTATATCATTATCAATGTTCATTAGATGATGACCTCGAGACCCTAGATGACACTCATGTTAATATCCTAAGGATAAATAATAATGAGAACTGCAGGTATATAATCGGTGACAACAATTTAATGATGACAAAATTTGTATGCCAACAATAATTAGAAATAATCTTAAGGAGAAATAAGTATGGGCAAACGACAAGTACGATTAGACGTAGAGAAAAAAGGGCTAAAATGTGATAAGCCACATTCTGCGTTATATAAAACAAGCCTAAAGGCGCCTGAAGCTGTTGAAGCTGTTGAAGCTGTTGAAGCTGTTGAAGCTGTTGAAGCTGTTGAAGCTGTTGAAGCTGTTGAAGCTGTTGAAGCTGTTGAAGCTGTTGAAGCTGTTGAAGCTAAGCCGATTGTTAAAAAACCAATTGTTAAAAAACCAATTGCTAAAAAGGTTCAACGTGGAAAAGTGAAACCAAGAACAACCCCTAGGGCTCGGAAGGCAAATCCAGATCAGACAGAATAGGCAATAATTTTCTTTTTATATTCTTCTCTATTTGGCAAACTCTCATTCGTGTTAACCCAAATACATCACCAATTTGTTCCAAGGTCATTCCCTTGTGTTGGTTCGTTGCAATCAACGCACAATTGTGAGAAGAATCATGATCTATCCAATATTTACAAGAAGACTCTTTACAATCTGACTTATATCGTTCTCTCGCAGAAAAACAGGTATCACCTTCAACAATTTTTTCATCCATTTATTATCTTAACAAATGGATGAAAAAAAGTACAGTAAATAAATGAGGTTACATTGAAAAAAACATTTTGCCTAGATACTAATGTCTTACTTTACGATCCGAGATCAATTTTTTCTTTTGGCGATAATGACGTAATTATCCCCCTTGTTGTACTAGAAGAACTAGATAAACAGAAAACGAGACAAGACGAAGTTGGAAAAAATGCAAGAACGACCAACAGAATCTTAGATGATCTAAGAACGAAGGGGAATCTTTCTTCTGGCATTAAACTTGATTCTGGTGGCACTTTAAAAATTGTCACTAAAAACTTTAGTGATGACATTATTCCTCCAGAGCTTGATGGTGGGAAGAATGATAATCTTATTATCTCGCATGCGCTAGAGATAAGCAAGAAAATAAATGGAGTATTTCTAATAACGAAAGATATTAGTATGCGTCTTAAGTGTGACGCTCTGGGTGTTCCATGTGAAGATTATCTAAAGCATAGAGTCGCTGGTGGTGCTGAGCAGATATTTGGCGGTCTACAAGTCATTCTGACTTCAGGTAATAATATCGATAAGTTTTATGCTTCTAGTGAGTTAAAAGTTGAATCTATAGAAAATTGTCCTGAGCTTTTGCCTAATGAATTTGTTGTGCTGAAGAATCATGACGGGTCCTCAGGATCAGCTTTGGCAAGAAATCGTGGTAACATGCTAAAGCCTCTCGTATATAATAATAGAGAATTCTGGGGAATAAAGCCAAAGAATAAAGAGCAAACATTCGCGACAGATATTCTATTAGACGCTGGTGTCGACTTAGTATCGTTGATTGGACCTGCAGGTACTGGTAAAACGCTTCTTGCTTTGGCAGCCGGCTTAGAACAAACACTCGAAAAGGGCATTTATAAAAAACTTATCGTTAGCAAGCCAGTCATCCCCGTCGGAAAAGATATCGGCTACTTACCCGGTACCAAAGAAGAAAAAATGGCTCCCTGGATTCAACCCATTCGTGACAACCTAGAATTCCTCATAGGAAGTGAACAAAACGATACACTAAATATGTTGTTTGAACAAGGGACAATTGAAGTTGAGGCTATGACGTATATTAGAGGAAGATCCATTCCAAAAGCGTTTATCATAATCGATGAAGCACAGAACCTTTCAGTGCATGAACTAAAGACAATAATAACACGATGTGCTGAGGGTACTAAAATTGTCTTGACAGGTGATATTGACCAGATTGATAACAATCTTATTGATGCTGTAAGTAATGGTTTAACGTATGCAGTAGAGAAATTTAAGCATTATGACATTGCTGGTCATATTACAATGCTTAAGGGCGAAAGATCAAGACTAGCTTCACTAGCTGCAGAGATCTTATAGAATAAAAAAAGTTAACTTTGTGAGCTCCTGATTAAACATTTTAATAATAGGCATTAATATAAAAATGGATCTGGTTTGTCCGGAAACAAGGAAATATTCAATGTCTTTTATTAATTTAGGGGCTTCACTCTTTAACTCTATTACTATACCTAATAATATTGATGTAGTCTTTGTCTCTGATAATTTTATAGATGATTATTCTGGTGGTGCAGAACTTACTAGTGAAGCTTTAATAACATCTAGCCCATTTAATGTTTTTAAGTTAAAATCTAGTGATGTTAGTCTTAAGTTATTAGAATCAGGGCATAAACTTTTCTGGATCTTTGGAAATTATTCTAATCTAGATATAAACTTAATTCCTAGTATCTGTGCAAACATAAATTTTTCTATTATAGAATATGATTATAAGTACTGTAAATATAGATCAATAGAAAAGCACGCAGAAATAGAACAAGCACCATGTAATTGCGAAGATTCTAATAACGGAAAGATGGTTTCTGCATTTATGCATGCTGCCGCCTCATTATGGTGGATGTCTGAAGGTCAGATGGAGTTATACCACAGTAAGTTTCCATTTTTGAAGAATGGAAAAAATACTGTTCTTTCATCTGTGTTTGATGATCTTACTTTCGCAAAAATAAAGACGTTAAGAGAGAAAACTATAAAAACAGATCGTTGGATTGTATTAGGCTCTCCTTCTTGGATTAAAGGTACCAAGGCTGCCGAAGATTTTTGCATTAAAAATAATCTAGAGTATGATGTTGTATGGAATGTTAGTTATGATGAAATGCTAGCCAAACTAGCAGCAGCACAAGGTTTAGTGTTTATGCCCTCAGGGATGGACACTTGTCCAAGACTGGTAATCGAAGCTAAACTCCTGGGCTGCAAGCTTCATTTAAATAAAAACGTCCAGCACAAAGATGAGATTTGGTTTGATACTGATGAGATGCTTGACACAGAATCCTATCTCTATTTATCAAAAGAAAGATTCTGGAATGGCACAAGGTTTGACATGTCATTTGAACCAACAATTTCAGGATATACGACCACCAAAGACTGCATAACACAAGATTATCCTTTTCAGGAAAGCATCGAATCAATGCTTGGGTTTTGTGATGAAGTGATCGTAGTTGACGGCGGCTCAACAGATGGCACTATGGAAGCCTTAGAAGCCCTTGCTAAAACAGAACCAAAATTAATAGTGCATCAGCAAAAAAGAGATTGGCTAGAAAAAAGATTTGCTGTTCATGATGGCCAACAAAAAGCTCTTGCTAGATCATTATGCACGAAAGATTTTTGCTGGCAGATGGATTCTGACGAGATAGTTCATGAAGATGACTATACAAAAATCAAAGCAATAATTCATGAGATACCTAAGAGCGCTGATTTATTAGCTCTCCCGATGATTGAATACTGGGGAAGTGAAGAAAAAGTTAGATGTGATGTTAATTTGTGGAAGTGGCGCCTGAGTAGAAATAAGCCTTATATAACTCATGGAATACCTGCCAAGCTTAGAAAATTCGATGAAAATGGAAAATTATACTCTGCGCCGGGGTCTGATGGGTGTGACTATATTAGGTTTGATAATTACGAGCCTATCCCATGCATAAACTTTGTAACGCCTGACGTATATCAAGCACAGCAGGCGTCTCATACGAATGCTGGTGCCTTGAGCAGTTTAAATGGGTGGTTTGATCAAGTTATAGATGCGATGCCCAGTGTCCATCATTATTCATGGTTTAACCTTAACAGAAAAATAAAAACATACAAGCTGTATTGGAGTAAGCATTGGGAAAGTCTTTTTGATGTTAAACAAGATGACACTCCAGAACAGAATATGTTTTTTGATAAAGCTTGGAAAGATGTTACTGACACAGACATCAAAGACTTATCATTACGATTAAAAACTAAGATGGGCGGTTGGGTTTTTCATAACAAAATCGATTTTAGCAAACCTACGAAACATTTGTGTGTTAAAATTAAATCACCTGCTAATATGACTACCTGGATAGAGAGAAACAAGTAATGAAAACAACAAGCATTAAACAAAAGCTAGAAGAAATTGACTTCCCTGTATGCGATATCACGCTTGGTGATTTTGATTACATCGGTGAGTTTACGGCAAAGAAAAATAGAAGCCCAGGTAGCGAGCTATATAAAACTGCAGGCTGTTTTTTTAGACCAAATTATGAGCGTGGTTTACTAATCTATCACATGGTCAAGCGTTTCGAAATAAAATCATTTTTTGAAATTGGCTTCGGACGAGGCTACGGTGCATTTTGTGCTGCAAAAGCTATGTCCGATATGGGATGGTCCGATGCAAGAGTGTACTCAGTGGATCCGAACGTCGACCAAGCTCATATAGAAAATTTAACAAAGATTTTTCCAAAAGATTGGTTCGATCACTTAATGCTAATGAAAGGTACTGTAACTGAAGCTTTGCAACACATTCCTGAGAGTATTGACATGGTTTATATCGATGGTGATCATAGATATGATGCCGTAAAACATGACTGGGAATCTGTTAAAGACATATACACAAAGTTTGTGCTCTTCGATGATTATAATGAGGCTGAGACTAAAGATATCGAGTGTAAAAAGCTTATCGATGAAATCCCTCTTGAAAAAGAGCTTATAATCAGTGATCGCCGAATATTTTTTGACGATCGCCGAATCCCTGATGAAGAAATTGATTATGGCCAAGTTTTAATAAAGCACCCTGATTATGATATTTCTGATCTTGTGGGGTGGTAAGTGACAGTTTTATTTATTATACCGAGCTATAACGCACAAGAGAATATAGAAGCATTAACATACTCAATTATTTCGCAGCAGTCGCAAGATTGGCGTGCTGTTGTTATTGATGATTGCTCAGAGTCACCCCTTGTATTACCTGATTATTGTACATTAAAATTTCATTTGATAAGAAATGACGAAAGACAATACGCATTGAAAAACATCATTAGTGCTGTTAAGGCTCATTCATCAAAAGATGATATTATCGCTGTAATTGATGGCGATGACTCATTATGTAATGTAAATACTGTTGATATTTTGATGAATGAATATGAAGCCGGTCATGATGTAGTTTGGACAGCACATAAGTGGGATATAAACGGGTTAAACATATCAAGAGACTTACTTCCTCGTGATCCATACCAAACTCCCTGGGTGTCATCACATCTGAGAACTTTCAAAGCATCACTACTAGATCAAATCCCAGAGTCAAATTTTCAGGATAACGTTGGTGATTGGTTTAAAAGGGGATATGATCAAGCGTTAATGTTACCTTTACTCACTGTCGCTTCATCAAAGAAGTATGTATCTGAAGTATGCTATCTTTATAACATTGAATCATGCTCAATCTCTGATAGAGACTGGGCCGAGGCAAAGCAGTTACAGACGATTAATTTTGTGAGGTCACGCGGGTTCTTGCATGAATAATCATGTCATACAAAAGTTTAGAACAAAAGAGGGTTATATGACGCCCATCTTTAAAGATTACGACGCTTGGCATGAGAATCATGAAGTAAAGATGGTATATACAACCTCAATGTCACTTCATTCTGTCAAAGGCCCCATCGTACATACTAAAAGAGATAGTCTTGTCACTGCGATTTCTGGTGTAGTTATGCTTGTCACTGAAGTTAATGGCATAAAAGAAGAGATAATGCTAAGAGACAGAGCTGGGAAGTCTATATTAGCAAAGATTATTGCGGGTGTACCAGCGCAGTATAAATGTATGTCTGCTGAAGGTATTATTCTTTGTATGCCTAATATCGCCTGGCATGAAAAAACTGATGATTCTGTTAAATTTGATAACTGGGAAGAGTATAATTTAAGTAAATGAACAGGCTAGAAAGAAAGAAAGTTATTCTATGTACTGGAGGCCTTGGTTTCATTGGCTCACATTTCGTTGATCTATGCTTGAGACATGGACATAAGGTAATAAACATAGACAAAGAGACATATGCAGCAAATACTGGGATGAAGCTTGTTTGTTCAACAGGCGAGTATGCATATAAGAAAGCAGACATTAGCAAATTAGATGATATTCCTCATTGTGATGTTATAGTAAATTTTGCTGCTGAGTCTCATGTGGATAACTCTATTTCTGGCAATGACGTATTTTTAAATTCGAATGTTTTAGGTGTTCATAATCTTTTGGAGATAATAAAGAACAAAAAAATAAAGAATATGATGTCGTCTTGGTCATATAAACCCCCACTATTCATCCAGATATCAACTGATGAAGTATTCGGGGATATCTTACATGGGTTTTTCAAAGAAGATGATAGGCATATGCCAAGCAACCCGTATGCAGCAACAAAATCGATGGCCGAACAGCTTGTCGTGTCTTGGGGCAGAACGTACGGTCTCCCATATATTATAACAAGAACAACAAATAATTATGGGCCTCGGCAACACGTCGAAAAATTGATTCCTAACGTGATCACGAAGTTAGTAACTGGCAAAAAAGCGCTAGTTCATGGTGATGGTTCATACATCAGAAACTGGATCCATGTTGATGATAATGTAGAGGCTCTTTACAAGATAATAAGCGAGGGTAACTGCAATGAGTCTTATCATATAGCTTCACCTGAAGAATTTAGCGTGAAAGAAATTGTTGAAAAGGTCTGCAAGTTTAGAAAGCTAAAGTATGATGATGTCGTTGACTCAAGTAATGACCGTTCTGGGTGTGATTTGAGATATGCTTTAGATTGTTCAAAGACTAAAGCATTAGGCTGGGCTCCACGTCATACATTCGACAAACAATTAAAGAATTTAATACAATATTACTGTGATGACATATAATAAAAAATGATTCCTTTATTTAAGCCTAATATTCCTAAAAACTTGGGTGTGACACTGCAAAAGGTTTTTGATTCTGGGATGTTAACTGAGGGTGCTTTATCTGATGAATTTGAGGAAAAGTTTTCCAAATTAATTGATAATCCATATACTGCATTAACAAACAGCTGCACGTCTGCGCTTACATTAGCATATAAATTATGTGATGTACAACAGGGTGATGTAGTTATCACAACGCCTATGACATGTATGGCAACAAACGTTCCACTCCATAACCTCGGAGCAAAATTAGCATGGGCGGATGTCAGTAAACAAACTGGCAATATTAGCTGCCGGTCCGTTGAGGAATTATTAAAGAAACACAAAGGGAAAGTGAAAGCCGTTGTCTGCGTTCATTGGGCCGGTGAACCAGTTTGCTTGTCAGGCCTGAAGGAGATTTGTGGGAAAGCGAATGTGCCACTCGTTGCTGACGCAGCGCACGCCCTTTGTGCGAAATACAAAGGGGTTGATATTTCACACTGGGCGGACTACACATGTTATTCCTTTCAGGCAATAAAGCACTTAACAACAATCGACGGTGGTGCACTAGCCTGTAGAAACAAGCTTGATTTCGAAAAAGTAAAATTGCTTAGGTGGTTTGGTTTAGACAGAAAATACCCAGGGTCAAAGTGGGAACAAGATATCTCTCTTGCTGGTTATAAGTTTCATATGAATAATGTAAATGCAGCAGTAGGTCTTGAGCAACTAAAGAATATAAACATGATTTTGTCGCGCCATGTCAACAATGCTAACCGTTATCGTCGTGAGCTAAAGACAGAATACCAGGTTCGCCGCAGCAAAGAATTTGGCACAAGATCAGCAGATTGGTTATTTACTATCCATGTTGAAGACCCTAAAGCTTTTAAAACATTTATGAATGAGCGGGATATACAAGTAGATCAGGTTCATATGAGGAATGATAAGTACACGGTTTTTAGAAGTCACTGCAAAGGTAATGATAGTTTACCCGGCGTATCAGCATTTTGTGCACATATGACAAATATACCTGTGGGCGCCCATTTAAGTGATGATGATGTAACAAGGGTCATTGAGGCAGTAAATGCATACTCTCAATGATGGAATAAGCCTTCGAGTACTCGAAAAAAAGGACTTAGAGTGGGCCCGTTTACTACATAATGAACCATCGACACTTTGTATGCTTACTAATAACGAGCCAGTAAGTCAGGTGCAACAACACATGTGGTTCAAAAAACTATGTATATCTCCGACGTCATCTAGATGGGTCATTACATGCAAGGCACCAGCTGGGGACGTTCCAGTGGGTGTTGTTCGTATTGACAACAAAGACTATAAGAATTCGAGTGTACAAATTGGCCTCGATATCGCCTCGGCTCACCGCCGACAGGGCATTGCGACAAAGGTATATAAATATTTGTTGACATTCTTCTTTGATAAGCTTGAAATGAATAGGATTTCATTAAAAGTTCTTGAAACAAATCTTGGAGCAAAACGAATTTACGAAAAGCTCGGGTTTATCCAAGAAGGTATTGAGCGTCAGGCAATTTATAGGGACGGTAAGTTTATCGACTATATACTGATGTCAGTGCTTAGGGATGAATATGAAAAAAATAGAAATAGGTATAGCACTATCGCGTAACGGAAATGCATACCTTCGCTTTCTGATAGAAACACTAAAGCGAACAGTAAATGACTTTAATAGATTCACTTTTATAATTGGCGTAGATTCTTTTGAAGTCGATGAAAAAGAAACCAAAGACATTTTAAAACAAGCAGGACTCTATAGAGATAATTCTACTTTTATATTAAAAAGCAAGAGTGAATATGGTAGCATGCATCATGGCCTATCACTAGATGAAGTATTCCAGCGAATGACAGAGGATATTTGCATTTTAATGGACTGTGATGTTGCTTTTCTACAAAATGATTGGGACAATAAAATGTTACAGACACTAGTTGGTGATGTTGTAATTGTAGGCGCCGAGTATGACGGAAAGAAGTACTCTGAATTCCCCAACGTGATATGTGCAATGTTCAGAAGAGACATTATCAAAAGTTTAAATGTAAGTTTTAAACCTGAGGGTATGGTAACTATTACAGAGACTAACAACGCGTGGTACAAGAGAGAAGTCGCCGAGCAAATATTGCTAGATACAGGCTCAGAGCTTCCAAGAAAAATTATACAAGCAGGTTTAGCAGGAAAGCATATGCATTTGCATAGAGCGAAATCATCTAGCGCAGTTTTCATGAAACAAGATACACGGGGAGAAGAATACCAATTATTCGGTGAACCTGTTTTTACACATATAGGCAGATCATTTACAAGATGCTTTGGTAAAGATTCAAATGCAATTATATGGGAAAAAAATGTGAGGGATTGGTTAAATGCGAATTCTATTCGATAACGTAAACTTTTTATCAAGAACTGGACCAAATGCGTTCGGCCATAAGCTAGCAACCCAGCTATCAAAAAATGGGCACATTATAGTAAACGAAGATGAATCACCAGATGTTCAACTGTCGTTTATTCAAGCCCTTTCTACTAAATCGCCGATGGTCCAACGTTTGGATGGGATTTGGTTTAACAACACACAAGATTGGAAAACACAGAATCTAAAAATAAAAGATACGTATAATAAAGCAAAATCGGTAGTCTTTCAATCTAGTTTTGATAAAAAGTTAGTAGAAACGTTTTTTGGGCCTCATGAATCGTCGGAAATTATACGTAATGGTACCAATATTGACTACATCGATAGCATTGATCCAATGTATGCTCCTACGCTACAGTCCGTTGATAAAGTGTGGTCATGTGCAGCTTCATGGAGGCCGCATAAGCGGCTAAGCGAAAACGTGAGATATTTTAAAGAGCATGCTGGCCATAAAGATTGCTTAATCATTGCCGGCGCAAACCCAGACTACAAAGTGGTTGATCCAAGAATATTTTATGCTGGTGATTTAGACTATAAGACGTTAGTATCTTTATACAAAGCAACTGATTATTTCTTGCATCTGGCCTGGTTAGATCATTGTCCAAATTGCGTCGTTGATGCCAGAGCCGCAGGATGCCAGATTATTTGTTCCTCATCTGGTGGTACAAGAGAAATTGCGGGCAAGAATTCTGTTGTGATAAACGAAGCGCCATGGGATTTTAAGCCTTGCAATTTATATAACCCGCCTCAAATGGATTTTTCAAGAAAATCACCAAACTTAGAAGAATCAGAACTTGATATTAGAAATACTGCTGTTAAATACACGAGGGTTTTAGAAAATGCAAAAGCGTAAAGCACTTATTACAGGCGTTGCTGGCCAGGATGGTAGTTATTTAGCTGAGCTTTTGCTTGAAAAGGGATATGATGTCTACGGTTTAAAAAGGTTTTCAACGACCAGCTCGTCCGATGTAAATATAGCGCATATTCGTGATTTGAATATTATCGAGGGTGACGTTACTGATCGCACGCTACTAGACAAAACGCTAAGATTAATTAAGCCACATGAAGTATACAACTTGGCAGCGCAATCTCATGTAGGAAAATCATTCCAGATTCCTGAATATACAGCGAAGGTGACAGGTAGCGCAGTACTTTCGTTACTTGAATCAATAAGATTGTCTGGCTTTAACTCGAAGTTCTATCAAGCGTCTACATCTGAGCTATATGGAAATGCTACGTCAAATGATCTTCTAAATGAGAATTCGACATTCGGTCCAGTATCACCGTATGCCTGTGCAAAGTTATTCGCACATAATATAACAAAAATGTACAGAGAATCATATAATATGTTCGCATGCTGTGGTATATTATTTAATCATGAATCACCTCGAAGGGGATCCACATTTGTAACTAGAAAGCTAACATTGGCTGCAGCAGCAGCCGCAAACGATCCCACATTCAGGGTCGGGATGGGAAACTTAAATTCTGCTCGTGATTGGGGCCATGCAAAAGACTACGTTAGAGGAATGTGGATGATGATGCAACACAGTGAACCTGATGATTACGTCTTGGCTACTGGTGAGTCTCATACAATCGATGCTTTTGCTGATATTGCATTTAAAGAAGCAGGAATTAGTAGCTATGGAAAACATATATACGTAGATGAGACATATTATCGCCCCACAGACGTACACACACTAAGGGGTGATGCATCAAAAGCATTATCTATTTTAGGGTGGAAGCCTGAGTATACATTTAATGATCTTGTAAAAGAAATGGTCAGAGAGGACCTGCGGAGATGAAAGTTTTTATACCGAAGCCAGGAGAGAATTGGGTTTGTGATACGATAATCGGCGAATTCGAGAAAAACACACGTCATGATATTGTATATGACATTAAAAAAAGTGATATTGTTTTCTTGTATGCTAAGTGGATTGCAAACCACTTTCCTATCATGCAGCTCTGTATGAAGCCCGTTGTGACGACAGTTCACCATATTGTACCTACTAAAGCTCGGGCAGTAGACTATATAGCGCTAAGCCAGTTCACAAATGTATTTCATGTCTCAAATGAGAAAACAGGCAGCATGTTGAAAAATTTTGTTCCAAATGTACACATAAAGAAATTGCCATATTGGGTGAACTCAGAAAGGTGGTTTCCTGTTGAACAACCAGCAAAAATCCCTGTTAACCTTCATGTAGGTGATCGTAAGCTTATAGCCTCATTTCAACGAGATACTGAGGGTGCAAGTATCAATAGCGGTGTGTTTTTGCCTAAGCTCGAAAAGGGACCGGACATACTTGCAAGAATAGTAAAAGAGTTTACGCCAAAAGAGATGGCAGTGTTTTTAGGCGGTTGGCGTAGAGACTATCTCTTGAAAGAGCTAGATAAGGATTATATAGTTTCATCGATGAGGATTGACGAAACTTCTATGAATGCAGCATATAACGTAATTAGAAAATATAATGGCTATTATCTTGTTACATCTCGTTACGAAGGCGGCCCACAAGCAATTTTAGAGGCAGCAAGGACAAAAACAAAGATTCTATCAACAGACGTTGGTATCGCATCTGATATACTTCACCCAGATTGTATATGTTCTTCTGAGCAAGATTTTGTTGATAAAATCAGTAATGACGCTATCGAACATACAATCGAGTACAACTTTAACAATGTTAAAAAGTACGAGATGACAAAAGTAATCACCATGTATGATGATTTATTAGATGAGGTTTATTTAAATGCTCGTGTACGTTAATCGCAAGCCCGTTGCAGGCCCTTGGGGCGGCGGGACGAAAAGTTTAAACTCGATAATACTTGCGTTAATAGATGCAGGACATAATATCACGTTTGACATGTCAAAAAAGTTTGATGTAGCATTAATCGTCGACCCACGACCAACAAACGATAATAACTATGACATGATACACAACATATCACGTATCTATGACGCAAAGATAGTTCAACGTGTCGGAGATTTAGGAACGCACTCCAAACCTGAACTCACCGAATTAGTGAAAAAGACAGTTCAGCAATCTGATTGTGTAATTTTTCCCAGTACCTGGGCATGTGAATCAGTTCTTGAGAAAATGCAGAAAGCACATATTCCAATGGGGAAAGATTGGTTTGTCATTCAAAATGAGCCGATGAGGCACTTTGACTGCAAGCCAAAAGAAGATTTACCCGTTGACATTTCATTCGTTACACATCACTGGTCAACGAACGCATTCAAGGGATTCTCTTTTTACAAAGAGCTGGATAAAATTAGCAATTTTACGTATGTAGGCAGAGCTCCACAAGATATAAAATATAAAAATCAAATAGGACCAATGGATGGAGAATCTCTTGTTAATGAAGTGAGCAAGCATAACGTATATGTTACTGCCTCACTTCACGAAGCCGGAGCTAACCATGTATTGGAAGCATTAGCAATGGGTTTACCAGTGATTTATCATGAGCAGGGAGGTAGCATACCCGAGTATTGTACGGGATATGGCACATCATTTGATGGCACTATTGAATCATTTAACACCGCTGTTTTGCTTTTAAGAGAAACCTACAATGACGTAATAAAATCCAGGCTTTCGGCACGTAACAGATTTATAGATGATATGGCTTTGTCATATGTTGATATCATAGAAGGGCAGTGAAGTGTATAAAGTTAATATATCAATCGATGATGTTTCGCCTCATCCGCAATCATCTACAAAGGTACTTCATAATTGCTATGATATATTAAGTGTATTCCCTGATGCAAAGTTTACACTGTTCGTGCCTGTTTCATATTGGAGAACGATCGGGCCTACTGCAACACCACAACCTCTGCAATTGGATCTTTATCCAGAGTTTTGTCAAGAGCTACAAGAATTAGATAAAAATACATTCGAGGTATGTTATCATGGATTTCATCACGGGATTCCTGGTAAATCAAATAATGACGAGCTGCAAACGATGGGTTATCAAGAAGCTCTTAAATGCATCGAATTAATGAGGGGTATGGTTAATAAGTCAGGCCTATCGAGTGTATTTAAAGATGTCCTGAGGCCTCCTGCATGGCGCATGTCACCTAATGTCTTTGATGCATGTAAAGACACAGGAATAAATACTCTTGCTTTGAGTGCTGATGAGTATGCTAATGTTACATACGGCGATAGAGATAAGACGGACCACTGGAAAGATAAGGTTATCTATTATACTTGCGCTCCGCCATTTAAACCACTTGAACTTAGTGAAAAAACAGAGATCGTGTTTCATGCTTGCGAATGGGACGCGAATCTATTGTCTGATATACTTACTATAGAGTTGATACAGTTTTTAAAAGATCATGAAGGGCAATATAAATTTTCTTTTATTGAAGGGTTGCTATGAGCTTGGCTGGAGTGGTTTATAAGAAATCTTCAATAAAATTGCTTGATCTAGTATCATTTCACGTTTGGGGCAACAATACCATCGGCATAGTTGTACAGACTGATGATCATCACGGGTGGGTTATGAATGAATGCATGATCACAGTGTACGATATCAAAACACACAGACCGCACCGCACAGATTTCCGGCGTGTAAATGTTGTCGCATCTATGAAGGAGCCTTTATGACTGGCCCTAAGGGATATGCAGCCTCAAAGTTATCCATTGTAAGCGTGTGTACATGTACAAACCACCCGACAATTCGGGGCATGATAAGATTACCAAATAACGTTAAAGAACCATCATTACGTATCGTTATACATGCCTTGCAAGCGGCACATCAAGCAGCTGGTCACCCTATTGTTAAATACCGTATAGAACAGTTCGAGCAAGGTTCAATAAGCGATGAAGAGCTATACAACATGATATACGATTTTACGCAAATTGTTATAAGGTTGTGTTTAGGAGCATGAAAGTGTTAGATTTAGTCGCATATACGGATAAAAATGCTTCTTGTTCATTTATAGAAAATAGGTTTATTATAATTGGTATTGGATATGTGAACCTTTTTAAAAAAACAAAATATACTGTATATGACCTAGAATCTCATAGCATCCGTTATATTTTTAGCTATAAAAGCAAAACAGTTATCTATGATAAATCTAAATGCACATTTAAAGATATAGAGCTAAAACTGCTAGGTTCAATATAAGATGCAAAAAGCAAAATTTTCAATAGTCTCTGGACATACTGTATCACATGATATCCTATATATGTCTGGTATGACTACAGTTGACATGCAGATAAGTCATGGCTTATATACTGTAGTGCATAAAGCAGTAGCTGCTGTGTATAATACCTTTTTGCAACCGAATATCATATATGACGTTGCTTACTTCGACGAAGCAGAATTTGATACACCAGATGAAGCTTATAAATTCATAGTAAAGCTTGTTACTCTTGTAACAGCTAGTATTTGCTTTACGGAACCGGATATAATATACGGAAAGTTGACATGTCATCTTTAATCAGTCCAGATGAACAACTAAGCAGTAAAGCTTTGTTAAGAAAATTTGATCTAGTGTTATTTCGATCATATATAACTGAATATAAAGATGCTTTTGGCGTAATTTTACAAACAGAGCAGCACACTGGTTGGACTAATAATGAGCATATGTTAACCTTAGGTATTCTAGGCTCTAGAACAACTACTTGTGTTCATTATTGTAATATTCGGTGCATTATTGCTTCCCTGGGAGATGAAGAAAGCTATGGATGATAGAGAATCAAGACAGAAAAAAATTAAAGCTGGTGACTATATTATGGCTTATCATAAAGGGTATTGGCGTGTAGATTCTGTCCAGAACAGGGATGGCGATGCACCGGGAGATTTAATTTTTTATACGAAAGTACTTGATGCTAATCTTAAAAAATGTTCAAAAAGAAAGAATAGTTGTGATGAACATTTTTGCAGAGTTTTAGATGTAGAATTCTTTGATCAGAAGATCCTTGAATATGAATTGATGAAAAAAGCATTATGCAATTTTAGGGATGAGGTGCTGTCACAATCATGAAAAAAACACATAGCATCATCAATGACATTATACATGACGTTCATCATGAAATGAAAAGGCCATACATTATGTATAATGTGGCATCATTTGACACAAGTAGCGTAAGCATACAAGACGTCCACAAATAATAAGGTTATCAGCTATATTCGCAACAGCAAGTATATGTTTAACTGAGCCAGGTTTGAGCTATGGAGATTATGATGGGAAAAAGTGATCCAATAATATTCAAAGAATATTACAAAATGACATGTGACACGTTAGCACCTAAAAGTGTAGCGTTTTTAGGGTTTAGCGGCGAAAATGCCTACACAAAGACGATCCATTCAGAGTATCGTGATTTTTATGACCTCACATTAAGAAATTGGGATGTTAATGAACCTTGGTCATTAAAAAGAAAATATGATCTTATAGTATGTACAAGAGTTGCTTACTTTGCGAAAGATCCAGTTGGGCTAGTTGATAAATGCCTGAACCATCTTAACTCTGATGGCCGACTTTTTATTGATTGGGGCTTCGGCGATCATTGGCGCTTTAAAGATTTTAAGGTTGGATGGGTAAGAGATGGGGAGCATGAATTTGCATATAAGCCAGATAATTTTTTACATTCTGGCTATTGGCATCCAGACTTAAATGGGTTATATGATGTAAAACAATTCTGGAAATATGCAAAAAATGTCGGCAACTACACTGATGAAGACGATTTACAATCTGTTATTAAAGCAGAGACGCCTGCTTTAATAACAGACGAATTTGATGATAGGATAACCAAAATTAGTGTTAAATTTTTATGGCCTGACTCACCGCAACTGTACATAATGGTAATGTACAAATGAATAAAGCCACAGATTTTGTAGCAGGCGTATTGTGTTTTCACAGAGTGCACAGCCGTGTAGGTCGCTATGGCATCGTCGTATCCGCTATAAACCCCCGCCTGGTGACCGTCGGATTCAATGAATGCTATGTTACATTGTTTGATATAGAAACGAGTTCTATGATGACTTATTTCTCTGGTGATTTAACAGTCGTGGCAACTTTATGAGCAATATATTAAAATTCGGAGATTTGTGTACAATTATTAATTATCACTGGCTGGGATATGTCATTTACCTATATGACATTAAGATAAGCGCTGGTGACCCAATAAAGGAGTATAATTGTACGCGTGTATATTCATTAAGGCGCAAGCGCGTAAATACACAACGTGATATTGTCCTAGGGCGCGTCACATGTTTATAAAAAAGAATGCTGTTTTAATTAGTGACTTCTTTTGGAGTACAGTTCCGTATGATGGCCTGCGCCTTTATGACAAGCTAAGTAAAGTAACATCGTGTGATTTATTGATGTTCAAGGATGATATTAGACTAAATAAAAAGTTTACTGGAAATGAAAAGTTCCATTTTGATATTGCGGAGTTCACTAGTAGAAGGCCTATTCTATTAAAAGATTGGTCAGATTTTGTAAAAAAGTCTGCAAATTACGAATCGATTTTGTGTTCTTCTCATATAGCACCGAAGATAAGGTTTCCGAAAGGTCTCCGTGATGCTGTGCAATGTAACTTATGTGCCTGGGATATTGGCGGTGCAGATATTCTAACAAACGCTACACACTTTGCTACGCATTTTTTTGTAAAGGGTAACATATGGAAAAATTGGCTTGTTAGAATGGGTTATAATGAAAATAATATTTTCGTCACTGGTTCTCCCCACTATGATCCATACTTAGGATGTAACACAAAAACAGAGAAGGGTTCTATCTTAGTCGTTCCGTCAAATCCAAAAAGCCATCAAGAGCAGTTTAAGCAAAATATGCATGTGCTCACGCAGTTGAGTCATGAGAAAAATATAAAAGTATACGTTAAAACATATCCCCATGACTATCTTTTTTATGAAAGTGAGAGAAAGTATACTGGCGTTTATAGAAGACCTATCGGTAATAAACCGCAATATGAAATGCTGAAGAGTATGTTTCCTACATTTTCGATAGTCGACAGCCAAAATCACTTTGAAGTGATGTCAAAATGTGAGAAAATTTTCAATATGTCTGGAAGCCATATTTCTTGGGAAACTTATTTTACGGGTGTTCCTTGTTACGCTATGAATATGGTGGGCAAGTCTTACCACAAAGGAGTAAGTTATCTTCCAGAATATGTGGTATATCCTGATGATCTTGTTAATATACACATAGATTCTATCGACAAAATGCTCGGTCCATGTCCACGAATTGATTATAGTGGCATGTCAGACTATATTTTGAAAGAAAATGCAGTAGATAATATTGTTACGTCTTTTTTAAACATCTAAGCAATAAGGGGTAAATTAAATTAATGTCAATTAAGATTATAGCAGAAATAGGGATTAATTGGAATGGAAATTTTGACCTTATTCCCGAACTCATTCGCCAAGCTTCACTATCAGGTGCAGATTTTGCAAAGTTTCAACTATACTCATCGCAAAGCTTATTTGGTGACAGTTCAAGGGCTCATAATGAATTAACTTTTGGACAACTAGAAAAAATAAAGAAGTTTTGTGAGCACTATGATATTAAATTGATGATATCTGCATTTGATAAGATCCGATTAGGGTGGTGCGGTTTACTTGATATCGATGCGTATAAGGTCGCCAGCAGGACAGTCAAGCATGACCCTGCTCTTGCATCATTAGTAACGAGTTTAGCAAAAAAATTGGAAAAAGATGTCTATGTTTCTCTAGGGATGCATGATAATGAAGCTTTACCTTTTAAATTATCTGGATATACAAAGTTCTTAAACTGCATCTCTAAATACCCTACGACGTTTATTGATCAAGCACCCCTTAGGGATTACGTCGGCAATGTTATCGGCTTAAGTGATCACTCTTTTGGTTTGGGTGCGCCGCTTTATCATATTGCACAAGGTGCTGATGTTATAGAGAAGCACTTTACACTAAATAAAACAATGAGTGGTCGTGATCATCTAGGTTCTATGACACCAGATGAATTAAAAGGTTTAAGAACTTATGGCAACGAAATACAGAGAGCAAGAAATGCAATCAAAAGATAAAAAAGTACTATGTGTCGTATTAGCTAGGGGCGGTTCTAAAGGAATCCCTTACAAAAATATATACCCTATCGCGGGAAAATATTTGATCCAATGGACGCTAGAGGCCGCACTAGACTCCGGCATTTTTTCTGACATTGTAGTCAGTACAGACGATGAAAATATTGCATTAGCTGTTAAGACATCGACACAAGAGGTTAAAATCATCGACAGACCAAAAGAATTGGCTGGCGATAATGTTTGGTCACGAGATGCATTAAAGCATGCTGTTCTTGAGGCAGAAAAAACATTGCTCACTAATTGCGATACATACGACTACGTGTTCGAGCTGCCATGCGTCGCACCACTAAGAAATAAAAAGCATATTAATGAAGCTGCGGAACTTCTATTCTCTTCTCCTGACATTACTGGCGTGACATCAGTAACAATGATGCAAGATAAGCATCCACGCAGAATGAAAAGAATACTGGATGATGGAACATTTACGGATTTTTGCAAAGAATTTCCTGAAGGTGAGGGTTCTAGAAGGCAAGACTTAGAGCCATGTTACATTAGAAATGGTGCTATTTATTCTATGACAAGAGATACGATCATCAATGAATTTTCTAGGCATGGCAAAAGGTGTTTAGCGTACATTATGCCAGAAATGGAATCAGTAAACATCGATACTAAACTTGACATGAAGATTGCGGAACTACTATTAAATGAAAAATTATAAAAGAATTAAGCTAGATTGCCCAATTGATTGGTTGGAAGAAGATTTAAATTTGTATCTAAACTCTCATGGGTTTATGATAGATAACTCTAGCCCAAACTATCTTGTCGTTAATCCAGGGACTGATAGATTTTTGGGCGAAGATTACTTTAGCGATTATCCCACGCTAGTCCATGTAGGAACACCTTCGACGGGCAAAAACCACGTCGACACTGATTTGTTAGCAAAAAAGCGGGTAAAATTTAGTAGCTTACTTGATAATAGGGATGAGCTCACAAAAATAACAGCATCTTCAGAGTTTACATGGTTACATATTATGAGCGCTTATAGAATGTTTCTTGCAGCTTTAGCTGGAACTGCTTCTTGGCGCGAGACTGCAAATGAAAGCAAACTAAGAAGCAGACAGCTATCAGGTGCGACGATTGGGATTATAGGCTTTGGTCGTATCGGGCAAAATATCGCAAGATATGCATTAGCTTTTGGTATGCGCGTAAAGTTTTATGATCCGCATATATACAGACAACGTCACAATGCCACAAAAGAGTACTCAATTGCCGACTTGGCGACATGTGATATTATTTCTATCAACTGTTCATTAAATGAGTCTTCAACGAATCTCATTTCTCGTGGAACATTCGAAAACTTTAAAGATGGGCTGGTCATAGTGAATACTTCACGTGGTGAAGTTATTGATGAAGATTACATATGCGATTTAGTCGAGGCTAAAAAGATAATTTACTCATGTGATGTTGTTAGAAACGAACAGAATGCTGCATTGCTAGGCAAAACAAGAATTTTCAAACTTGCTAATGATCCCTCTATGGAACTTCATATTACACCTCATGTCGCAGGTGCCACCGTTGATAGCCAAAAAATAGCGCTCGAGGGCATATTAAGCCTAATGTAATGAATGCTTTTAATATAACAATCGCGATTTGTAATTTTAAGCAAAAAAAATGGATCCACAGATGCCTCCGCAGTTTGGCAGATCAAACAATTGGAAGCGGCAAATTCGAAATAATAGTAGTAAATGATGATCCTGATGATGATTTAACTGCAATCATAAAATCATGGTCTGATATTATGAACATTAGGCTTTTCAATAATGATGTAAATATAGGGCTCCCAGCATCATTAAATGTAGCTTTAGAAAATTCTCGTGGTAGATATTTTTTTCGAGTTGATGCTGATGATTATATTTCTAAACATACACTATATGTCCTTTCATTATTTTTAGATATGAATAGAGACTATCAAGCTGTTGCATGTGATTATAACGAAGTAGATAATTTGGGGAAAACTTTGGCTCGTAAGCATTCTGAGGATGATCCTATAGCCTGTGGCATAATGTTTACGTATGAATCGTTATGTGATGTTGGGTTTTATGACAAGACATACAAGATGAGAGAAGGTCATGAGTTATTAAAAAGATATGTAAAAAGGCATAACATCTATTATATGCCGATGCCTTTTTACAGATACAGAAAACATAATGATAATAGGACAAATGATATAGCAAACGTCGCTATATACGATGAGAGATTACAAAGGGCATGATTGACGAAAAAACTAAAGTAGTAATTATTGGCGGTGCACCAACTGTAAAAGACGTCAAGCTTGGTTCACTTGTTGACGCTTTTGATTTAGTTGTCCGATGTAACAATTACACCACATCAGGATTTGAGCAATACGTTGGAAGCAAAACTGACATTTGGGCAATTAATACATCACGCAGCACAAAACGCCGTGATTGTCGGGTGTATAAAGAGGTATGGCACAAAAATCAGCCAGCACATAAACTTGCTGCAAAAATGCACCAGCCCAAATCAGTAATCAGGATGCTTGATCCAGATCAATGGGACGAAAGATTTGCAACTATGAATGAACCCAACCCATCTATAGGTTTTAGAGCCATTGCTCATGCGCTGCACTACTATAAAGATGTTACTGCTTTTGGTTTTACATTTTTTACAGATACAGATGATGGATTTTATAAACATTATTATGAAGATGTAGCGCTGAAAGAATATTACAAGAAATTTTTTATAAAGGGTAATTGGGCAAAGGACGAAGAAGAGCGTGAGATATTCAAGCAAGCATTAGCTGACAATAAGAATGTTGTCAGAGGTGATCATCATAAGGGTGCACTTGAAAAAGAGCATGCTAATAAGCTATATAATGAAGGCACATTAAAATTGTTATACCCTTTCGAAATAACAGACGGCAAGAGTGATGTCATATAAATTATTACAGAATGTGACAAAGGACGATCTGAGGCTGGATCCGTATCCCCATGTTGTTATTAAAAATGCATTGCCATCCGCAGAATGTGACAAGCTAGTTGACGAGTTTCCCGCAGATCACACTATCGCAAAGAGCGCAAACTTGGGTAGCAATCAGCGTTTCAATTATTCATCATTTGATATATTGAATGATTCCCAGATTAATGAACACTGGAAGAAGTACGTTCAAGCAAACACGGGCAAAGATTTTTTTGAAGACTTTGTTGACATTTTTGGTGATGCATTAAAAGTGGAATACCCAGCATTCTACAAGAAGTACATTTTAAACAATGCATTCAAAACAGGCATTTGGGGCGCTAATACACAGCATGATGGTGGGATCAACGTAGCTGCAGATATTAACAGTCCCGTATTAAAAACCTCTTCAGTACAAAGAGGCCCTCATTTAGATCAACCTAATAAATTGATTTTCGGGTTGCTATATCTAAGGCCTCCCGAAGATACCACACCTGGTGGCGATTTAGAAATTTATAAGCTAAAAAATAAGAAGAGTTTTAAATTTGAGAGAAATGGCAGGCACATAGATGCAAAATATATAGAGCTTGTTGATACTGTTAAATACGAAAAAAACACTCTTGTCTTAGGTCTAAATACATTACGGAGTATTCATGGCTTAACTCCTAGAGAGCCTACAAAGGTATCAAGAAGGTTTTCGAATTTCTTTATTGAGCTAAAGAAGCCACTATTTGATCCTAAGGAGACGTCATGGGACGATTAGCACAACTCGGATTAAAAATTTTAGATTGCACATTGAGAGATGGTGGATACTACACTGGTTGGAATTTCGATAGAGATATAACAGAGCGGCTAGTAACGTCACTTGACGAAGCAAAAGTAGATATTATAGAACTTGGATATAAGTCAAGATTAGAAGGCGGTATCTTTAGAAGGTGCGAAGAAAAAGATTTAGCTTATCTACCGAAACTTGAACACTCAAAGTATTGCTTCATGATTGATTTAAAAGATTTCTCTTCTTATCATGAAATAACACAAATTGATGCTCTTGTACCCGACGAAAAATGCTCAATATTCAGTTGGTGTAGGGTAGCCACAAGATATAAGGACATCGAGACGGCTGCTAAAGTTTGCTTTTTACTAAAGAGAAAAGGGTATAACGTTGCATTAAATGTGATGTGTATATCACAGTTGACTAGTAAGGAGTTACGTGTTGTTCAAGACGCATTTTCATGTCGAAGTTATGCTGACGTACTATATCTAGCTGACTCATATGGGTCATTAAGCACAGCCGGTTTAACAGAGATTATGAATGATTTTGGTAAGTATAGTCCCATGGGTTTGCACTTACATGATAATTTAGGCACATCATTGGCAACAGCGATACAGTCTTTGAGTACACCTAATATCAGATATATAGATGGCACGATTGCAGGGATGGGGCGCGGCGTAGGAAATTTACGTTTAGAGCAATTCCTACCACTAGTAAAAAGTTTAAGACCTGATACTGACATAGCATATTTGGAACATACGATTCATGATTTTGAGTCGCTAAAACAAAAATACGACTGGGGATGGAGCCAAGCATACCAACTGTCAGGCTTAAATGACATCCACCCATTTTATTGTATGAAGTTAAAGCAACGGGGTTTTGACGATTTTACGTCATGCAAAATTTTAAGCAGGGTTGATGAAAGAAAAGTATCATTCGATCCAGCATATTTGCAAGAATTAATTGACTGCAATAATAAGAAGGAAGTTGCTGTTATCATTCCTGCAAGATTTGAGTCAACAAGATTTCCAGGAAAGCCACTCGTTAAGATTAACGGCACGCGAATGATAATCAGGGTTGCTGAGCTTGTTTCTAAGGCAGTGGGCAAAGAAAATGTTTATATCGCTACAGACTCAGAAGAAATTAGGGAACATGTCGAAGAAAGAAAATTTAATGTGATTTTGACGAGTAAGAATTGTATGACAGGAACGGATAGGGTTGCAGAAGCTGCGAAGAAAATAAACGCTAGCACTATCATAAGTGTACAAGGCGATGAACCGCTGTTAGAACCTGGGCTGATAACTAGGGTGTTGGCTGCTAAGACACAATTTCCTGGACATGTAATTAATTGCGCATCTAAACTAGATCCAAACAATCAAACGCCTTCAGACCCCAAGATGCCCAAGATGGTTTTAAATAACGAAAATGAATTGCTCTATGCATCACGTTCTCCAATCCCAGGAAACAAAAAGGGTATAATAAATGATAACGTTGGTACTTTGCTAACGATGAAACAAGTGTGTGTATACGCTTTCACTAATATACAACTTGAGCGGTATGCAAGTATTATGTCAAAAACACGCCTTGAAGCACAGGAAGATATAGAAATATTACGTTTTCTTGAATTAGGCATACCAGTTAAAGTTGTTATTGAAGAAAATGTTTTTACGCATGCTGTTGATTATCCAGAAGACATTCCAATTGTCGAAGGTATTTTAAATGCTAGATTATGATTTGTACATTTTTGATTTTGATGGTACAATTTTTGACACAAATAAGATCAAAAATGACGCTTTTGAGTGTGTTATAAAAGAAGTATGTCCACAAAGATACTTGCGCCGCTACATGAAGAAGTTAAATACATATAATGAAATGACTCGACGTATAAAATTTGATGTATTAGCTGATGTCATTGAACCAGAATGTAGATATACTTTTGTAGAAAAATGCATTAAAAAATATGAAAGTATAATAAGCGAAAGTTTTATGAATGCAGAATTTATACCTGGCGCAGCCAATTTTTTGAAGAAAATAAAAGGAAAGCGGAAATTCATTGTGTCTGGAGGCAAAGAGTCTGAGATAGCTGCATTACTCAAGAAGCATAGTCTGCTTGGCGAGTTTGAAGCAATTTATGACGGCGAAAAATCGAAGTTTGATCATTTTTTTATGATTAAACACAAGTCTCCGGGCGCTAAAAGGTTATCAATCGGCGATTCTAAACTAGATTATTCATCATCTATTGATCACGTTAATAATTTTGTTTTTGTTCAATGTGCCTCTCAAGAAGAAAATACGTCATGGTTTAGAGATAATAACGCAATTTTGATAAATGACTTTAGGGAACTGATATGAGAAGATACGAAATCGAGTCTGATCTACAGGTAGCTGGACAAGCAAAAAAGCATAGTCTTCCTAGGCGTCGTGCCATGACAAAAAAGCGTGCACCAAAGCGAGAAAAAGAGATTGACTTAATGATTTCGTCATTACCAAAGTTTGAATCTGTTTTATGCGTAGGGTGTAGAGATGATTCTGAGGTCCAGAGCTTTATTGATAGGGGCTTCGTTGCTTCTGGGCTTGACATTTCTAATAAATCACCTCTGATATTGCAAGGCGATGCTCATCTCTTGACAGACATTTACGAAGAAGACAGCTTTGATGTTATATATTGTGTCGATGCAATCGAGCATATGCATGATACAGAGCTTGTGTTGAAGAACTTTAGGAAAGTTGCTAAGCTTGGTGTTTTTCTTGATCTGCCTGTGTATCCAGGATTGGCAGAGTTAGATGAAAATCATTGTTCGATCTTTCATCTAATGGACACAAATAACGCAAAAAGATTCGAAGATTCGAAGAGACGCCAGAATTCCTAAAAGACTTCAGCACTCTAGAACCATTTAAGTTGGTAAATTATGAATATGATGCGGGTGCGCATCACACAACACATAGAGGTGTTGGATTATTTCAAATGATATTTTCATTTGAGGAGAAATTAATGACACGAAATATTAAGGCAAAGTTTGTATTGGGTGATAACCACCTTGACGTTTATGATGAAAAGCATGAAATGCTCGCAGAGGTTCTTAAAGAAATGAGTAAGGAGAAAAAGTAAGATGGTAAAATATTATTGGTCAAGTACCCCTGGGCAGTTTGTTAATAAACTGACAGGTATACGAACAGCACCAGTCAGTCCAGCTCGAGGACCAAGCTGGACTGGTAAACCAGAACACTGGTTATCAACATTACAAGAAATTATTTACGATGTACAGAGGCAACTCACTAAAAATTTTGCGCAGGGTACGATCTATGCTTCGCCAGCTGTTTTAAAGATTTTTAAGAACTGCAGTCAGTATACATCTGCTGGTTCTGGCCAGCTATCTACGGGGGTTATTGCTGGGAAGTTTTCATTCGATGATAGTAGTTTAGATGTATTGTGTTCTACTCAGAATGGAGCAATAGTCGAATTGAACGTAAATGATGAATTTGGAACACTGCAAACAGGCACAGTAGAAGTTTTAGATTTAAAATAGTGTAAGCATGAATTCATAAATCACTAAATTTAAACTTAAAACACACGCTGACATATAATAATTTATATGTCAGCGATTATTGATCCCAGTACAGGTTTACCAGTAGACTTTAAATCCACAGAGGTAGATTGGCCTACTGGTAAACCCCACGTCTCGTATTCTGAGCTCGCCAACTGGCTTGAGTGTAGTTGGAGGCACAAACTCTTATATATCGAAAAGCTTGGTACATTTTCAACTACACCCCATGTTGGGTTAGGGACTGCATGTCATAATGCAAATGAATATTTCATCTCTAAAGGAACAATGAATAAACAGATAGCATTTGACTTTATTCGTAAAGACTGGAAAGATAATCATGAAGCATTTATGAATGGGCCCTTTCCTGATTGGTCTCCAGGGGGATATGGTAATGTAGATGATTGGCTCAAAAAAGCAGACAATATCCTTAACAGCATTCCAAAATTCCTAAATAAAGAATTTCCTGGTTGGGAGTGCTTTGGTGCTGAAGAAAGGTTATACGAACCCATCGAAGGATTACCTATATCATTGAAAGGTTTTATTGATGCAGTCTTTAAGGTCATGAAGAAGAATGGTAAGGTAATTTACTGGATTATTGACTGGAAAACATGCGGTTGGGGATGGACACGTCATAAAAAGCAAGATTTTAAAGTACAGCTGCAATTGATTTTGTATAAGAGCTTTTGGGCAAAAAAGCATAATATTCCTCTAAAAGATATTAGGTGTGCTTTTGCTTTGCTTAAGAGAGATGCAAAGATAGGATCACCGGCAGTGCAATTAGTGCCAGTTTCAGTAGGTCCAAAAGCTGAAGCTAAAGGATTAAATATTATTAAGAATCATGCGAAGGCTGTTAAGAAAGGGTTCTTTTTGAAAAATAGGGATTCATGCAGGTTTTGTGATTTTGAAAATACGGAGCATTGCAAAAATAGCATGTGATATAATAGTTAGTATTAATGTTATTACAAGAATTTATTAGAGTATTTCTTAAAGAAGATGCCGCCGAACCAGAGTGGGAAAAGCATGCCTTAGGTCAAGAAAGGGGCACTGGTGAATTAGATGTACCATCAGAGAGAAGGGCATCACATCAGCTGGAGCGTTACGTAGATGGAGGCGGGGGCATATCAAAAGAGACAATAGCTTTAATACGTGATATGGCTGATGATTATCCTAATGTTCTCAAGCCGGCACAAGAGTTTAAAACTGCATACCGAGTAATACTTATTACGAAATTGGAAGAATTAGAAAAGCTTAAGCTCCACGCCGGCCACCAAACGTTTAACTATAAAGCAGGTGGCGGCGGCGGAATGTCACAAACGGAAGATGTTTCATCTTGGACTACATCATATAAAAAAATTGGTGATCTTGCAATGCTGCATAGCAATTTTCATTCGGAATACTATAATCCATCTGGGTATAAAGACGAAGATGAGTGGGATTACCCTGCTTGGGTGGTAGTGTTTTCTGCGCCAATACAAAATAACGGATTTTATTTAAATTGGAAAGAGGTTCCGATGCTATTCGATATTGGCCAAGATGAAGTATTATTATTCGGCGATGTTAGATGCACTGCAAATGTTACTCAAGTCGACAGCCAAAACGAGCTATATCAATTTAGTGATACATTTTGTTAACTTTATGCTAATATGAACTATGATATCAATTTGTTATTACTGTGAAAAAGAACCTACTATCATAGATTTTGGATCAGGTAAACACATACTACCCTGCAGAGCATGTCACTCATCGCCCCCAATCCCAGAAGGATATTATAGACTTAACAGTGGAGAAGAAGTTCTTCCAGGTGATGAAAGATGGGATAATGAATCAGGCGAGACTGCTGAGTGGCGTGACATTGGGGCACATGATATGGCATATACGGACTACAGGTGGTATGTCGATGATGATGAAATTATAATTCGCTTTGGAAGTAAACAACAAAACAAAGCAAGTTATAATCCTAACATGAATGAATTTGAAAATGAGTCTAATGAAGATATAAGCAAGGTTGTTGTCGTAAAAGTTGACGTGTCATGTATAGCAACTGAGCTTATCACCGATTTCATGAAAGACTACCAGGAAAGAATATTTTCGCAGGCTTTAAAAGACCTTGGGTACCTTTACATTTTTTTGCCTGTTAAAGTGCCTACGACAATAACGTTTATTGATCTTGAGACGATGGAATCTGCTACAGCTTAATTTAAATACAAGCACTACATATACAGTTATAATCAATAACAAATGAACACTAGAAAAAAGAAAAAGGTTTTAGTGCTGTCGGACCACCCGTTATCTACCTCGGGCGTCGGCGTGCAATCTCGCTACCTGATCAATGGTCTTTTAGAAACTGGCGAATATTCATTTAGGTGTTTCGGCGCTGCTGTCAAACATTCAAATTATGACGTAGTAAAGGTAAGCGATGATTTTATTATCAAACCGATCGACGGCTTTGGTAATAGGGATATGCTTAGATTAGCTCTAGCGACTGAGAAGCCTGATGTATTATTCTTATTTACAGATCCTAGATTCTTTATTTGGGTCTGGGAGATGGAAGAAGAAATTCATCAAATTTGCCCAATAGCTTATTGGCATGTTTGGGATAACGGCCCATGGCCAGCGTATAATAAGGTACTGTATGAGTCTACCGACTTAGTAAATTGCCATTCACATTTGACATATAATATGGTAAAAGAGCATTTCCCAAAAAAGACAAACTTTATACCACATGCTCTTCCGAAAGAGTTATTCAACGTATTACCCGCTGGCGTAATCAGGGAAAACAAGATTAACCTGTTGGGAAAGAAAAATGCTGATGCATTTACTGTATTATGGGTAAACAGGAACGCGAAGAGGAAGCGGCCAAATGATGTTTTAGTCTCATGGAAGCTTTTTCTTGATAAACTAGAGCTAAAGCATGGTCACAGGAATGCAACAATGGTGATGCATACCGACCCACTGGATGACCAAGGCTCAAATTTGCTAAAGACGTCAGAGATGCTTGATATAAATGAAAGTGTGTTTTTTTCTAAAGAGAGACTATCTTTCGAGCAAATGAATATATTACATAATATATCTGACTGTTGTCTTAATATTTCATCTGCTGAAGGTTTTGGGCTATCTACATTGGAATCTATGCAATGTGGTAAGCCCATTATTGCTGTAAAAACAGGCGGTCTAACTAGGCAGGTTGTTGATTATCGAGATGATACTGAGAATGGTATTGCACTTGATGTAACTCAACGTTCTTTGGTCGGATCACAGATGGTTCCGTACATTTACGAAGATTATTGCACAAATGAAGCTGTTTCTGACGCATTGCTAGAAATGTACGAAAAGGGCCCTGATGAGCGAGAACGCCTGGGCAAGAAAGCAAGAAAGTATGTACACTCAGAGTTTGATTTGAAGACGACGGTTTCTGACTGGCATAAAACACTTAGCGCAACAATCGATAAATGGGAAAATAACAGGGAAGAAATTTACTCTCCATGGGAGCATAAGGTTTTATGAAAAAAGTTATTCTAAGAGCACCAGTATTAAGCCAAAGTGGGTATGGCGTTCATTCTAGACAAATTGCTAGATGGCTTCTTGGTAGAGATGATGTAGAATTGTTTGTTGAACCTGTACAGTGGGGCGCGACACCATGGTATCTAGACAGTGACTTAAAAGATGGTCTCATTGGTAAGTTGATGAAGAAAGCAAGCCCTGCAGAAAATGAGACGTATGATATGTCTGTGCAGGTACAACTTCCGAATGAGTGGAATTACAAGCTGGCGCGTGTTAATGTAGGCGTAACGGCTGCCGTCGAAACTGATGTTTGCAATCCAGCTTGGATAGACAGTGTTAATATGATGGATCACGTTATCGTACCATCAAGCTTTACGAAAGACGTTCTTGTAAAAACGTCGCAATCAACTGGCAAAGAAATCACAACACCCATACACGTAATTCCAGAGTCATTTATTGACAGCATTTTTGATGAAGACGCTAGCATTGACTTAGAACTAGATACAGATTTCAATTTTTTGTTGGTTGGTCAAACGACCGGTCAAAACGCTGATAACGATAGAAAAAGTATATTTCATACGATCAAGTTGTTCTGCGAAGAATTTAAGGGAAACAAATCTGTCGGGCTTGTGTTAAAAACGAATAATGGGCGAGATACAAAAATTGATAGACAGATTACGACGAACTTATTAAAAAGCGTACTACAGCAAGTAAGAACCGGTGAGTATCCTAAGGTACACTTGGTTCATGGGACATTAAATGATAAAGAGATTGCAGGCCTGTACAGACACCCTAAAATGCATGCATTTTTGAGTATGACACGAGGGGAAGGTTTCGGTTTACCATTACTGGAGGCTGCAGCATCGGGTTTAACTGTCATCGCGACGAATTGGTCAGGCCACCTTGACTTTATGAATTTGGGTAAATTTATAAAGTTAGACTTCGAATTAAAAGAGATTCATCCATCAAGGGTAGATGGTAGGATTTTTGTAAATGGATCAAAATGGGCTGAAGTTAATCAGAAATCTGCTAAGCGCAAATTGAGAAAATTTAAAGAGAAGCCTGATGTACCTTTTAAATGGGCAGAAGATTTGGCGGAAGATATCAAAGCCAAGTTCTCTTTCAGCGCTATCTCTAATTTATACGATGCATTTTTTGAAGAGAATATACAATGACTGGTTGGATTGCATTCGGCGTAATTCTGGTGCTATTCCTAATCTCAGTTAGGTATAACTTCGTTTTTGCAAAAAGAATTTTTAAGTTTAATGATGCTACAGAAGATGCATTAAGAATTTTAGATGATGTGTATAACTCAGTTTATGATGTTCTTGAGATGCCTGTAGCCGCCGATAGCGAAGAGATTAGATTTGTTGTCAAGCGTGTAGATGATGCGCACAGTGCAATATTGCAGGTCTCGAACATCATGGCTCATGCTGCCAATGATACTGTATCTGATGATCAGGATACAGGCCAGAATTCACCCGCCGACGCCTGATTATCTAATATTCTTAATCAATATATCCACCACACCTTTATTTCGGTGAAACAAGATGTATTTTATGAATAATGACAACTATTAAAAGAAGAAGAAAAATTTCTCGTCGAAAGTCCGGTAAGAAGCCGAATATGTATTTTCACGAAGGTACGGCGGCCGCGATTGATGCATATCAGGCAACGGATGACTTGAAAGAGCGACAAAAGCTATATAACACAGAAATATTACCTGCATTTAGTAAACTAGTAGAAAACTTGATTTTTATTCATGGGTTTAGAGGGCTTCATGATACATACGAAGATTTAAAGAATGATTGCGTATCATTTCTATACGAGGCTATCTGTAAATTTGACGCTAGTAGAGGCTCCAAGCCCTTTTCATACTTTAACGTGGTAGCGAAAAACTGGTTAATTATTAGATCAAAACAGCGGATGAAGAGTATAAAGAGGAATATAAGCATCGACGATCGCGATCATGTTGGCCGAAGAGACTCAGAAACAATTGAAAACTTTCAAGTTATTCCAGCACAGGATGAGCAAATGCTCGAGTGGGAATTTTTAAAAAATATCAACTGTATGCTTAAAGAAATATCTAATCGTATTACAAACGAGAATGAAATTAAGTGTATGAATGCAATTGTGCATATTTTTGATGTTGTAAGTGATCATAACGGAACCCCCGGCAGTGATATAATGTTAAATAAACGAGCAGTCTTTAGATACATAAGGGATATATCAGGACTAACGCCTAAACAGCTTACTACCGTCATAGCGTCTTTAAAAAAACACTATCGTGAATTAAAACATAATCCAGAATTTGGCATATTTTGAATAACGGAGTAATTATCTAAATGGACAATGAAAAAGATATATCAAAGGGTGTCGTCGCAACTTTAGACAGCGCCCAGTCTGATGTTGAAGAATTTAATGATTTAATTTCAAAAATTAGTTACGTCAGGCCTGAAGTTAGAAAATTGTGGCAAGAAACTTATCGCAACGCCGTTGAAGATAGAGTAAACGCTTCTTTATTATTTCTCGATCTATATAAATTTGTTGCTAATAGTAGGGAGGGCCACTTAAATTATGGTGATAAGATTACAAGATATCTAGAAAAGATGTCGAAAGCAAATGAGCAATTGTTAAAAATATCTGAGATGGCTAACGCTGCTAAGCCCGAAGACGAAGAAATAGACGCAGACGATCTATACGAGACGATTGCAAACGAAAATGACATAACATAATATGACTGGTATACTTACAAAGAAAGGGCTTCGAGCAGATAGAAAGCTATTCGCAGGAAGCTCGAATCGTGATTCTGAATTGAATGATTTGATCTCGACGTCACCTACACCTTTCATGAAGCGAGCAGTCGTCGTCGACGTAATCTTTGATCCGCAAGCGCAACGTAAAGAGTTAGCAGATATTTTTACCGATCGCGAACTCTTAACACCTGAGCTCTTAGACAGTATACCCAATGATAGTATCATAGCTCGTGTAGTTTCACTCGGTGAAGATAGACGAGACCAAACACCTGCAATATTTTACCCATTTCATTCGCATGTTAGGGTCCCTATAAAGCCAGGTGAACACGTCTGGGTCTTTTTTGAAAACCCAGCTTCTTCATTGGACCAGGGTTTTTGGATAACAAGAATTAGAGAACCCAGCGACATAGATGATCCAAATTTTACACATGCAGATAGAAAGTTTATTAGCGATAGAACACCAACAACACTAGATAGACTGAATGAAATTCAGGCTTTTGATAATCTAGCTCAAGATGTGAAGGAGAGGATAAAGAGAACATCAGGTACAGGGCCACAATTCCCCAATGGCGGAAGTACGGAGGAGTCTTTTACACTTGCCGACGTCGACGCTTACGAAAGAATAAATGACGAAGCTATCGCCTCTCGTGTATTTACGCCTGAAGTCGTCCCCAGATATAATAAGAGACCAGGTGACATTGCTTTTGAGGGTTCTAATAATTCTCTTCTTGTTCTCGGTGAAGATAGAACTGGAACATCTGCTGACATAAACCAGGGTAATATCATAGGAAAACCCACAGGAGACAAGTCCAGCTCTGCTGGAATGTTTGATTTAGTTGTAGGCCGCGGCCTCAATGAGGATGGCGTATTTCCGCAACCAGGAGCTCAACCAGCGGGTACATCTCCGAATGTCATCCAGAATGCTAGAGGGTTATTAGAAAATAATAAAACTCGTTCGGCTCAACATAACTTGAATGAAGGTAATCCAAGTTTTGAGAATGATGCTGCTCGAATCTATGGTAGCATGGATACTGATGTAGATTTAAATTTCGGAAAACCATTACCTAATCTTGAGGCAGGAAATAAACCAGTTGTAGTAAACACCGGTCCTGCTATTATAGTCAAAACGCTACATAATAGAATTATCGCTAAAAAAGACGGTACAATAAGAATTGTAAAAGAGGGTGATGAAGACAATGAGCAAGGCACTGGAAGGGCTGTCATTCTTATAGAGCCTGATGGTTCTATTATGATAGATGGTCCAAAAATAGTTTTGGGTTCTGGGATAGAGAAAGCAAATGGCAAGGGAGCGCAAGTCATTATCGGTAGAGATGCAACGGAACCATTGGTTATGGGTGACGAACTTAAAACTCTGATAGACGCCCACGGAGCGAATATCAACAGCAACATTGCTGCATTTGCCGATGCGATAACTTCTGGACTTACACCCTTCACAGCGCCTCCTGGCAATTTTGGCAACCTCGGGGCACCAGTCCCAGGCTTAACTGGGGGCTTGAGTGCAATTATAAGCGCTGCATCTACATTAAAGGCTCAAATAAAGGTTTCAACTGATACACTGCAGAATAACACAATAAAATTTTTATCGAAAGTTGGGAAAACAAAATGACGATAGCTGATTTTTTTGTGTCCAATTCTGTTAGTGGCATTTCACCAGAGCTTATTGACGCTTTTGATACCTTGGGTCAAGCGCTGATGCGAGTAGCTATAAGCTTAGCTCCCAACCCAGCGTTACCGCTTGTTTTAACGCCGCTTGCTGTTAAAATAGCTGCACCACACCCGCCACCACCACCAGGTGCAGCATTTATTAACCTTATTGCTGCCGACATCACAAAATTTATATTGATACCACTGACGCTAGGGTCTGTTAACATCAAGACTCCTGCAGCAGTGGGCCTACCAGCTTTACCGATATCACCAGCGACTGCTACTGCAGCTCTTGCTATGCTACCCCCTAACCCATCTTTCATGAAAGCTGTTTTACAATGGGCGGTGTCATTAGTTCCCGTGGGTGATCTTCGTGTGCCAGGCGGCTTCATAATAATTTGACAACCTTTAGCTGTACGCAATAATTAATGGAATGGTGATTAGAGATTTTAAGAGCGTTGGCGAAAAAAGTTCGGCAAATAAGTTCAAGGCTAAGCAAAATGAAATCCCTATAGGCATCAAGACGCCTCTTAGATATGGATCTGCGAACGATGGAATATTCAGCATGCACTTTGACGTTGCTTCACAGATACAAGATAATTTAAGAAATTTGTTGCTAACAAACCACGGAGAGCGATTAGGACAATATAACTTCGGTGCAAATTTAAGAGAGCTTTCTTTAGAGCTTAGTCAAGAAGCATTTGATTTTGAGGCTATAACAAGGGTGAGAACTGCAATAAGCAAGTTCATGCCTGTTATTGAACCCAGAACATTCGAGTCAAATTTATTCATAGGAATGGAAAATAGTACAGATAGAGTTGATATCAAAATTACTTATGACGTTCCTAGACTAGAGATTACAGGGAAAGTAATGCAAGTTACAATTTTTGCCGGAGGATGAATAAATGGTTATAAATAGCAAAAAAGAGATAAAAAAAGTCAATAACAGATCATTCCTGAATAAGGACTTTGATTCTTTGAGATCAGAACTGCTGCAGTATGCGCGGACATTTTTTCCTGACAAGATTAGGGATTTTTCTGAGGCATCTGTCGGGGGCTTGTTCCTCGATTTCGCTGCTCACGTAGGTGATACAACTTCATTTTACTTAGACCATCAATTCAATGAATTAGATCCCACGATCGCTGTCGAGTCAAAGAATATCCAGCGCCACCTTAAAAATGCTGGTGTCCCCATTACTGGTGCATCGCCCGCCGCTGTCGCAGAAGAATGGGTTATAGAGGTTCCCGCGGAGCGCACTGGGGCGATTTACCGACCCATGGAATCAGCATTACCAGTTATCTATGCAGGTAGCATTGTTGAATCAGACTCTGGAATTAGCTTCGAGTTAACAGAAGATCTTGATTTTTCTAGTAGAGGCGCCGATGGTAATCTTAAATGCAAAGTCATCGTTGGAACATCTAGTGCAGATGGTAGCCCATTAACGTACTTATTAAAGCTCGGCGGCCCAGGAAACTCACCCAGAGCATCTGATGGGGTTTGTCTGTCAGGTTTACGAACGACAGAAACATTTACTATACAAAATACATTTCAACCTTTTCGTGAAATATCACTAGCGAACGAAGATGCATCAGAGATTATTTCGGTTACTGACTCTGAGGGTAATATATACTACGAAGTAGAGTCACTGACGCAAGATACTATATTCAGGGGTATACGAAATATTTCGACAGACAATGAGCTTGTTAATGAGAATTTAGAAGTAATACCAGCACCTTACAGGTTTACAAGTACAACCGACTTTGACACAAAGCTCACGACTATACGATTTGGCGCTGGAAATGCAGCTACATTGAATGATGATATTATTCCAGACCCAAGTGAATTAGCACTACCCTTATACGGCAAAAAAACATTTTCTAGATTTTCGCTTGATCCAGGCCAGCTACTATCTACTCAAACATTAGGTGTATCCCCGATCAATACAACAATTAGTGTTGTGTATAGATTTGGTGGCGGCCTATCACATAATGTTATCGCTAATACTATAAAGACAGTTTCCACACTTCGCATGGGATTTCCCGGTATTCCTGCTGCAGCGCTATCACAACAGATTCGTGCGTCTGTTTCCGTCAATAATCCGCACAGCGCCGCTGGTGGCGAAGAATCATTAACATTAGATGAATTGCGTTCAAGAATACCTGCTGCAAAGAATGCACAGTCAAGAATAGTCACGAAATCCGATTTACTCGCAAGAGTTTACACGATGCCATCTAATTTTGGTAGAGTTTTTCGTGCAGGTATTAGAACAAGCCCTAGTAATCCTCTTGCCGCGCAGCTATTTATAATATCAAGAGATATTGAACAAAGGCTCGTCATTTCTCCAGACTCACTAAAGAAAAACCTTCGTGTATTTCTCAATGAGTTTAGGATGATTAGCGATGCGATTGATATTCTTGATGCACAAGTTTTGAATATAGGCGTCGAGTTTAAAGTCGTTACTGAGCAACAAGCAATAAAGAATATAATCATTCAAGACATAATAACTCGATTACAAAGCTTTTTTGATATTAAAAACTTCCAGATAGATCAACCTATCCCGATCGATGACGTTAGAAATATAATTTTCAATAGTCCAGGTGTCGTATCAGTGTTAGAAACAAGATTTAGAAACCTAAGTGGTAAACAAAACGAAAGAGAGTACAGCGGCACAGCATTCGACGTTAATTCTAATATAAGAAAGAATTTAATTATAGGGCCGCCTGGATCAATTTTCGAAATGAAATATCCCAAATTTGACATAGTCGGCAGCGCAGTTTAACGGAGACGTCATGAAAAGACTATTATCAGCTAGTAAAGATACTTACATAACAAACAGAATAATACGTAATGCTTTTCGTGCGACAGACACAAATGTCGGTCAAGCAGGAACGTTGGATTTATTTAAGCTTGCGGGTGAATCTTCATACACTACTGATGGTCCACTGATCTCAGGAACGACAGACCCAATTGAGCTAACAAGACTCTTACTAAAATTTGATTTAAGCCCGTTATATGCATTAACATCTAGCATACTTGATATCTCTGATCAGTCATTTAAATGTACACTAAAGATGTTTGACGTAATCGGCGGGCAAACAATACCTTCAAACTTTACTGCGATATTATATCCGCTATCAAAATCATTTGATGAGGGACTGGGGCGTGATGTTATTTCATATGAAGATATAGATTCATGTAACTTCATTACAGCATCAACAGCAGGCGGATCAACGTCAATTTGGGCACAGTCTGGTGCCAATGCAATGGGATATGCAGGTCAGCAAAATGTTGACGTAATTACTGGCTCTACGTCTCTTGGTAACATGTTTGCAACACAATATTTCGCTGAGGGCTCTGAAGATCTTAGCATGGATATTACGTCTATCATCTCGGCGACGATGACAAACCAACTTCCAGACCATGGTTTCCGTATATCATTCTCAGGAAGTCAGGAAACAGATTCAAAGACCCGGTTTGTAAAAAGATTCATATCAAGACATAGTACTAATACAAGGCAGACACCCAGGGTCATCATCGGCTGGGACGACTCGGTGCATGATAACCACGAAAATTTTGAGTTTGATGTTAGCGGATCACTGTTTTTAAATAATTTTGCTCGGGGCCAACCATCGAATATAGTGTCAGGCACCGCAGCCACACAAATATCAGGTCTAAATTCTCTGTTGTTGACCGTCACGTCGGGGACGAACTCTGGTTCTCTTGCAAATTCGTATTTTTCGTTGACAACAACGGCATCACAACATCAGGTTGGTACGAATTTTATCCCAGGAGTCTATTCTGCATCATTATCAATCTCTTCATTTGAACCAGCACTTAGGGATGAAATAATAAATGCACAGTCAGCAACATTCACTGAAATTTGGGGTTCACTCGATGGTACGATAGGTTATCATACTGGTACGCTCGTAGTAAAGACTATACCCAAATCATCATTCTCTAATGTCCCTGAGCGTTTAAAGCTTAACGTCACAAATATGAGAGAATTTTTTAAAGTAACTGAGAAAGTTAGGTTTAGGGTATTTGCACAAGATGAGGGCACGTTTTCATTACGCTACACTAGAGTACCTATAGAAGCAAAAAGTGTAATTTTTGATAAAGCTTATTACAGAGTCAGAGATACGAACAGCAACGAAACTATTTTTGAATTTGATGAAACGACAAATTCAACAAAACTATCGACAGACTCATCAGGAATGTACTTCGATTTATTTATGAATGATTTAGATGTTGGAAGAGTTTATCAGATAGATATGTTAATAAATAACGGCGGCGTCAAGCAGATTTTTGAACGTGTTGGTGGCGTTTTTAGAGTAGATCCATAATGGCAAAAAGAACAGCACTCGATTTTGGTAAACCTAGGCTATTTTCATCGACGGCTATTCGTCGCATCGTCGACGATAATGGGTCTGTTGTCAATAAAAACGCACAAGATCTAGCAGACACAAATGTCGCCTCATCAGCCTCATTCAGATATGACCCACCATTTCTTGGCATCCGTTCGACACAACAGATTCCTACAGACTTTTCAAGCTTTGAAAATCATACATTTTTTAGCTCTGCTGAAGTCAATGTAAACGTTGCATTTGATAGAATTATTAATGAATACCCATTTGATGGAACAAGAAAAGAGGTTGAGGTATTTCTAGATTCATTAACGGGCTATGAGAAATGGGTATTTGATAGTTTCCCACGTAATAAAGGCTACTTATTCTTCTCTGGATCTTCCTCACCATCTTCTAGCGAGGGAACATACATTAGTGTTAAAGACTTTGCTGGACATCAATACCCGACTGTATCAAAGACAAGGTCGGGCGATAATATACTTGACCCTGGTCTAAACCCATTTACTACAGAATTCCACATTTATGTGCCGGCCGAGACAAACACAGCTCAAGTAATCTGTCAAAAACTTTCTGGATCAAGTAGTGGTTTATCGATTGCCTTGACGGGTTCCGCATCTACTGCAACATGTGGTCTTCTTTTCGGGGTTAGTTCTGGATCGCATACACTTACTACGAGCATGCCAATTACGAAGGGCCAGTTTTCGCATGTTGTAGCTACATTTGATAGAAGGCCAGGCATAAACAACTTACAGCTATTTTTAAACCAAGCGCTTGTTTCAACGTCATCGAACATTGAAGAAATGGGTTTAATAGACTTTACTACCTCACCCCTGATTATAGGTAGCGGTTCTTTACACACAGGTATAGTAACACCCGAAGCTACATTATCTGGAGCGATAGACGAATTCAGGGTATTTCATAGCGCCAGAACACTGAATGAACAAAAACTCTTTGCAAAAAAATCAATTTTTGCAACTCCTGAGCTAAAGTTATATTTTAAGTTCAATGAACCCTCAGGAACAATCGGTCCAGACAGCACGATTTTAGATAGTTCTGGAAACTCTTTACACTCAAAAATATCGAATTTTTCACTCAGTTTAAGAAATACTGGTTCTATTCCCGTACCTATGCTTTCGGAAAAATTAGCAGCGAACCCAATTTTATTTCCAAGCTACGCTGGTGTTGCGGCATTCAATGAAAGTTTATTGGCCTCGGCCAGCTTATATGATAGTGATAATCCGAATATCATTACGAAGCTTATACCTGACCACTACTTCTTAGAAGGTCAGGTACATGAAGGTCTTGGTAGCGAAACTGGTTCGATAGGTGATACACTGGCTGGTAGTGGTATTCCTGGTAGCGCAGAGTTTGGAACATCACAATTAATGTCATCATTTTTGTATACATGGGCAAAGTTTTTTGACGAAATCAAAATGATGGTTGACTTGTTTGGGTCAATTACACATGTTGATTATGACAAGCCAAACTTTACAGCCGATCAGTTTTTGCCGTTTCTTGCAAATTACTATGGCTTCGAAATGCCTGCATTTTTTGTGAATTCATCAATCGAGCAATTTATTGATGCAGAAAATATCGGTAGTGACATCAGCACGAATGCTCTAGCATTACAGTATGTCCAAAACCAAATTTGGCGCCGGATATTAACGAACATTAGCGAGATTATTAAGTCAAAGGGAACATTGCATAGTATAAAGTCACTCTTACGTTCAATGGGCATTGACGCAAATAGTAATTTCAAAATACGCGAATTTGGCGGCGCAACAAAAAGATCACTGCAGGATTCAAGAGAAGATAGATCTCGTGTAGGAACAATGCTGGACTTTAGTGGGTCTTTAGCATCAGTAGTTTCATCATTTAATACGCATGGCATTCCGAATAATAAACCTTTTTTGAAATTGCCATATCTCTCGGGCTCAAGAACAGAGGTTGGGTTCCCTGGTGCTCGCGGACTTATGACCCAGCATTCGATGCATAGCCCCCATGGTATCTCGAATGATGCCAGTGATGGCCTGTTCACATCTGGTTCATGGACATATGAAGCGCTATATAGACACCCCACTTATATAACTGGGCAACATGCCGTAACACAGAGCCTTGCTAGAATATTTACAACAGGCTCTGCGACTCAGGTAACAGGGTCAGGCGGCTTATTATTTAACTTAGTAGCTGTGTCTGGATCTATGCTCACGCTATTTGCATCTCCGGGCGTAGGCGGCACAGCTCCAACATTGACGCTGCCACTATCAGGTGCTGATGTCATGGATGGTCATCCATGGAGTATTTCATTCGGTAGAAATAGAGGCGACGAAATTGGAGCCTTTAATTCCTCTTCATATTTCTTACGAGCAGCAAGACAAGAGTTTGGATCTATAGTAGAAAGTTATACAACGCAAAGCCTTTTTCTTGCATCAGGCTCAACAGCAGGTATGTCTGATGCACAGTCTGTTATATCACCTACACTAAATGCTTCTGGTACATTTGTCGTGATTGGTTCGCAAAGCCTAACTGAGAACCAGTCTGGCATGTTCTTGAACAACTCCGCCGTAGGTCAAATGGCCAAAGCAACATCGTTCAGTGGAAAAGTTACGCAGATACGTTTCTGGAGTAAGGGGCTTACAAAGGGCGAAAGTATTGAGCATGCAAGAAACTATGATTCTCTTGGTGTAGAAACTCCCGGTTCAAATTTTAACTTTTCAACCGGCTTCTCAGGTTCATTCGAGAAGCTTCGTTTGGATATTACGACAGAGCAGCACTTATCAAAGAGCTCAGCAAGTGGTGATATAGAACTTTTTGACTATTCGCAGAATAATTTCCATGGCGCAGCTTCTGGATTTGAGCCATCTGTTAACGTTCTATCACCAGAGAGATATTTCTTTAGTCAGCTATCACCTAGGTTTGATGAAGCAGCATCGAACAATAAAGTAAGAATAAGAAGTTTCCAATCATTCGAAAATGCTTCATCATTTAAGACGCAGATAGCTCCAGTTTATGAGATCCCTTTAAGCGAAGCTCCTGTCGATGATGCCAGGTTCTCTATAGATTTTTCTATCATGGATGCTCTAAATGACGATATCATTAAGATATTTTCAACACTAGATAGCTTAGACAACACTTTAGGTAACCCTGAATTGTTATTTTCTCCAGATTATCCAGAGCTCGAAACGCTCAGAAATGTTTACTTTAATAGACTAACTGGACAAGTAAGAATGAGACAATTTTTTGAATTTTTTAAGTGGTTTGATTCAATGCTGGGTATATCATCATTTATAGAGCAGCTTGTCCCAAGGAAGACGCTATTTCTAGGGACAAATTTCATTATTGAAAGCCACATGCTTGAAAGGCCTAAGCTTGAATATCATTCGACCGATATTTATTTGGGCGAGGCTGATAGAGACAGCAAGAAGGGTATCATATTGGTACAGCAGCTAACAGGTCAATTGGGGAGACAATAAATGCAAGGCTCATTTGGATATTTTACGCCCTTTGTAGAAGCTAAAACAGTAAGAACAACACCTACTGTAATGACACAAACAGGCTCAAATTTGAGTGCTATAGAGCATGTGCTGCAAGGCATTTCTGTCGTTACGGAGAGACAAAAGTATTCTGGTATGTTACCAAAGTTGGGCACCGGTCGCCTCGACGGGCAGATCGAAATCACAACTTTTGGGCAATCAAAAGAGTTTAATGAGAATGAAAAGTTCGAAGAATTATTACGCTTTAACCCAGTAACGTATATAGAGAATCCAAATACTTTAATTTTTCCCGCAGTTCTTGGCAATGCATCACTTGAAGATCCAGAGAGGTTCGGTGGGTTTATAGAACCATTAACAATAGATTCTAGAGAGCTCTTAAAGTCATTACAAGCACTTGATGATGACCCTCATAGAATTAGAGGGCATATACAAGACGGAAATGAGGATTCATTTACTAAAACATCGAAGATTGTACAATTCATAGATAATTTTGATGATTCACTTCCAGATGACCTATATATCGATTCTACGTCACATATCGGCTCATTAGGTGGTGATATTCTTATTCCAGGCTATTTTCCAGAATCAGAGAAAAAAATTGCACCATTTGATGAAACGATTACACAGGGTAAAGTATTTATTCCAGGAAGCATCGCTGGTTCAAGTACGGGCGATATAGAGAGTGCAATAATAGCAATGACCAATTCAGCGACAGATGATATACCTGGTATCGATTATAAGTCTATGGGAGCAGGATTTACATATTCAAATAATCCTGCAGGCACAGATTCTATCGCTTATGGCGGTCTAAAGAGATGACTAACATCAACTTAGCATCTCGTATACAGATACGAGACGAGGATAACACGACTGGTAGTTATCCTACTATTTCTAGAACGAGTACAGATCGCCCCGGTACATTTGGCAGCAGGTTCGATGATACAAACTCTATTGTGTTTATTGAATCTACACAGATCACATTACCCGCTGGGTTACCTTTATCATCACCATTTATTACTGACCAGACATCCTCATTCACGTCAGTAACTGGGGCCGTACGGAAAGGTATCGCCGACGGCATCGCAATATTCTCTACTGGTCAGATACTGTCTGCCTTCGATGATAGCTTACATCCTGAGCAAAGTGTCTATGATAACTTTCATGAAACTGGTTCAACATTAGCAACCGTAGGGTTCGGGTTTACATCACCCTTACGAAGTAAGACTAAACTAACTGTAAACTTAAACCAGTCATTGACTACAACACTGCAATTATCATCATCGTTAAACAATGATAGGGTAGATGGCACCGGCAGTTATCCTATGGCATATTACAATTTTGATAAAGTGTCCTGGGAAAATGTTGGCCAAGGGACAGGATATAATACAAACTCGCCTACAGCGGATGGACAGCCTGATCACAACTTAGCAACTCAAATGTTAGGCTTTTCGCCATCATTTTTGGGTGATGGTAATATTATAGGCAATTCTTCGCAGTCGGCAATCCCATTTGATGCATTCGGATTTCCTACCCACCAAAAATTTCATGCAACTTCATCGCAAGTTTACCCAGTTTCTAACTTGATAGACAAACCCTTTCTAGTAGAAAAGGTTATATATGAATGTTCTGCATCATTTAGCGGAACTGGTGACTTTATTGAACAATCTGAGGGCCTCTATAACACATTTTTTGTCTTGAACCAGAGAGGTCCATTTTCTGCTTCAATAAGTAATGGCCCATATTTACTAACTGACACCAAGCAACTAACAACATCAATTCCCTCTGGTATCATTTTATCACAAAATGGTTCACCTACATACGTTGATACTCAGCGTGATATCGTTACATGGTTGCAAGTTGCATCATTTTCTTCGACCATTAACTCTTCTTCGTCTGACCACTCAAACTTTGCTCTTAGGGAAAAGAATATAATATCTACGACAGGAGCTAACTGGTCAGATAAACTGATATTGTCGGGCGTCGCAAAAACACCCGCGAAGGTAGGGTTGCATAGTAGCTTTAATGATAACGATGATGTCAATGAAGAACCTGTAACTTATCGTTTCGGTGGCCGAGGCAATTTAGGAAAGCCATCAGGAAGAGATCTTGTCTCTGGATTCGTTTCGAACATCGGGAATACACCAATTGCCTTAACGGATTTTAACAAAGCTACTGTAATTTCTGGTACAAGTCCGTACATCATTATGCCAGGTGATAAGCTTATTTTTGGGTGGCAAGTTGCTCAACCTGGTTCACCAGTAAGCGTCGCAAATGCATTTAATCCAACACTAACGTTACCACCGGCGTCTGGTAGGTTAACATTATATGGGTCATACATTTGTGATGCTCAAGAAATTCATGATTCACTCAACCAGCAATTAACGACAAATGCTGTACATGAAGACGTGAGAGGAACTGGGATTATTCATGATCAGTTCGACGTCGAGCAATTAACACAGTTTTCTGGTACAATAAATGCTAGATTTTTAACTGGTACTATCGGGTTAGCGGAGTCTAGGCGCGTCCAAGCATCAACAATCTCTTTTGACAGAAATGTAAGTCATCATAAACTTTTATCTGGCTCATTTATCCCAGGATTTATTCGGGGTACTCAACATACATCGGAGAATGAAAGGTTCTTTGATACATTATTACCAGATCCAGCTGAAATAACTGCGCTGAATGGTGTCTTAGTTGAGTGGCAATCAAACGGCGGAACGCTGGCTAACCAAAACATGATTAACTTAGGTCACGTTATGACTGGTGATAGCAACACAGACACTACGTGGCCCTTAGCTTTTCCGTTTGAGCCAAAATATTCATCGTTAAACAGAAATCTAACGTTACCGACAGTGGCAGATCAAACATTCATACCCGGTGTAACTAGGCGTTCTCCGATGTCCATTAAGAGATCTAATGATCTTTTATTCTCTACTCAAAGGTATTCACTATTAAATGCTAAAGATAGGGTAAGCTCAGCAGGAGATTTTACTCATCACAGTGCAGCTTCATCAAGAGATATGCTTTTGCATTATTATGGTACAGGCGACTTTTTCTCTGGTAGCGTAAAGCCTTTTGAGGTCAGGTCTGATAAATATATTTTTGGCTCCGTACATAGAGGCTTCAAGTATGGCATCTTGAACCCAATAAAGCAATTTACAAAGGCCATCTTCAAGAGAGATCACTATGGATATTTCAGAGATATGCTTGAGCAGCGCTTAGATGCAAAATTCTATGATATTATAGGGTTAACAAGCGATGGTATAAAGTCTGGGGGCCCAGCTCTACGCACAAGCCCCATTACTATACGCTTCGTTGCGTCAGGTTCGAATACAGCAGTTACACCTATTACAACAGATTCTTCAAACTTAAGTCACGAAGCAACATCTAGTTTACCCTATTTTGATGGGGTATCAAGGAACTAACATGTCAGGTATTTTAGACAGCAAAACAAGAATGCTTGATACCGTCGTTACAGACGAGGGCAAGAGACAAATAGCTGCCGGCGAATTAAGAATAAAATTCGTCTCGTTTACAGATTGTAACACATTTTATGAAAGTGACATAATCAGCGGGTCAACAGACGCATCTGATAGATTATTCCTTGAGGTTGGTTCGCTGCCCCAAGATAGAATAACATTTGAGTCAGATGATTCTGGAAAGCTTAAACCTTTAAGAGGTTCAAATATTGATGTTCTCGATGGCAAGATTTTATCAGGTTCATCTACATCATTTCTTGGAGTTGTTACTGGATCCGCATTTTCAAGCTTGGCAGAGGTACTTGCTGATACAACAGTCAACAATTTTCAAAAATTGCAACTAATTAGAACAGAAGATAATTTCTTTGATGCAGAAAACGAATTCGCTGTGAATACAAACGAAGTAGAATTTAGTATTTCTGATGCTGCACCTATTAACCCCGGACAAATGACGACAGCAAATATAGATGATGTTGAAACATTGTTTCAGGATAAGAGGCTGTCTCACCTTCCGAACTTCAAATATCTACCGCCAGTAAACACCGACGGCACATCACTTGGTGATTATCCTTTGCTTGGCCAGCAAAAGAGTGAGTTGTCATATACACAGCTCATGGGTGAATTGGCCAACAAAGAAAAGCGTGTTATAGAGTTTTCACAAAATACACTACAAGCGAACGTAATGTGTCAATTTTTTGAATTTAAGCAAGATCGACTTTTGAAGTTAGACGCTATTGATTTTGGCGAAATTTCAACTGGAGATCAAGATTTCCCAAATAAGAGAATATATTTCATAGGGAAGCTATTTATTGATAGCTTCGGCGCTCATACATTCGTGAATATATTTACACTTATTTTTGAGTAATACAGGTGATATATGAAAATCGCAAGCAAAAAAACATCCGAATTACTTAAGGTCGATAATAATTTCGCACAACTTTTAAAGATAGAGGGCGGAATATTTTATTACAAGTTTGAATATAGATCTTCAACGATCGATGCACTTAGAAAAGGCGCAAATATAGTTAGGTTGTCTGTTAGAAAAAGTTTACCCCTGCAAGAAGATAACATCTTCAAGAGTGCTGGTAAATCGAATTATGAACTTATTGAAGATATACTACATTATGAACCAAAGAAAAAGTCGGCAAAAAGAGATGATGAGTCAAGTATACTGGTAAGAAAAAACTCTGATATCACGTCGAAGCTAAACAATGATCTCATCTCTAGCATAAAATTAAGCTCTTTGCCAGCAAGCAGCATAATGCCTGCTCGTAAAGTTGTCGACTTAAAAACTGTCACGGAGATAAGGGCTTCAAACTTGAATGTACCAGTCATACAAAACTCAGTAGCCCGGTCACAAGAAACATCATCACGACAAGGTCATCAAGTAGCGGCAGTTGATATGATATTCAATGATGGTGTTGATCCATCTACAGTAGCTGCAAGGTATAGACCATCTGTAGGGACAGAAAAAGCATTTCGTGGCGTCGCTCCTATTGCACAAGAACAAGTTGAAACGCCCACGGTAAATGCGCAAGATTCACGCCGAAGATTTCTTATAGATACATTATTAAGTAATGTTAAGAAAACAATAACATTAGGTGATCTTGCAGCAAATACACCAGTTCCAGTAGTTTCTAATAAAAAACAAATTGACGTAAGAAATTCTGAGCTTGTTCTAGTGCCTGAGGTCGATGTCGGCTTAGAAGATTTCTATGTCATTTTTGAGCTTATAACTAGCACCGGTGAAGTACTAGAGTCACAAGCAAGAAGAGTAAACCACAGCTTTCTATCAAAAGTATTTAATACACCTAGACTACCTCCAAGCATTAATATATCACCAACTCAAATATCTGGTAGGAATGTTCTAGAAGTTCAGCAGAATGATCCCATCGCCATGAAGGTTGGCGTTTATAGACGTTCAATAAAAAAATCAGACCCAGATATGTTATCATCTGTCTATCAGTTCATCGCTGAACTCAAGTTAACGCAAGCGGAAGGCATAGTCAAGTTTACTGACGTTACGAATAATTCACACATCAACTTATACAGGTGCATCTCTATTGGTCCAGGAAATGCACAAGGTGCTGAGTTTGCAAATGCCGTTGCTATTGCACAAAAAGGTATAGGTGGCGATGCGTCGCACAGACAAGCCTTCGCATCACTCTCAGCAATAAATTCACCTTCAGGTGTTGAAGTATTGGTTGAAAATGTTTCGCCTGGGCCAATAGCCGTCGCCATTTTAAAGAGAGATAAAACAGTATTTCAAAAAGAATTTCAATTCATTAAGACAGACACTAGGGTCATCTTAATTAATGATGGGCTGCAAAACACGCTATTTATTGACTCAGATGTAAAAGATAGTCATGTATATGAGTATATATGTAGGCTTTATTACAATGATGGTTCCGTTTTAGACTCAAGCGCGAATGTTTTACATGAGTTCATAAAGCATTCAGTGGGTGTTGTTACAGCAAAAATTAGTAATTTACAAGTTATAAAGAATAGTTCGAGAACAGATGTTTCTTTTAATGTTGCGTCAAAAATAGAAGCCACCGATTTAGATGCAGTGAAAAAAACACTAGAAAAGCAAGGGCTTGCGAGCTTATTTAGCGAAGAGTTAAAGCTTGAGCGAAATAAGCTGCAGAGACTAATCGCACATAATATTGTTAGATTAAATTTGACTACTGGCGAAAAAGAAGATTTTGGTACTATTACAGACGAAATTTTTATCGACAGTGCTGCAAGCGTAAGTACCTCAATTAAACCTCTAAAAGTAGGTAACAATTATCGTTACATTATTACAACATTATTACGAGATGCAGAGACTACATTCGACGATTATGTTAAGTCAGCTGATGATGTTTCTACGGGGAAATCATATACATTTAAGCCCGCGAAGTTTTTGCACCCATTTACTTTAAAGACAGGTACGTTAATTGACAGACAGTCACATGCTTCAAACCATCCACAGGATGATTTTGCTATGGGTAGAATAGGCAACCCATTAGTCATTAATGTTCCTCTAAGCATATCATTGCCCTCTATCAAAAAAATCAGTGCTACAAGAGTTAGTACCGATACAGTTAATGTAAGATGGGTAATTGATGGTGATGTTACATTTGTTGAACACTACATTATAATAAAAGACAATCTTGGTATGAGTGCTATTTCTGGAAAAGTTCATCATGTAACATCGAACAACACGTTCGAGTTTTATGACACATTAGAGTCAGATGATATCGGCGAAATAAGTTATAGAGTTATACCTGTTTTAAATGATTATAAAAGAGGGTTGTCATCAAACAGCGCTACGGTAATAATTAAAGATGGAAGGATTTAATGACTATTGGCGCAAGAACTGGGAATACATCAACATCAGGGAATGCACGAACTGGAAATGTTGCTGCACAACCCAGAGAAGGTAGAACGACAAGCAACTTAACTGTAAATGGCCTAACAGACGCAGTTAAAAGTACTGTGGCAAGTGTATCAACATTTTCTCGGCCACCAGCAGAGTCAAACACCATACCAAATGAATCACTTGAAAGTGTAAAGTTATCATCTGATTCAAGCAATTATAACGCAGTAATGAATAAGGGCTTTAACAGCTTTAGACCCGAAATCCTTGCAGCATTTCAATTCGAGCCTGTTTACGAAGATGATAACAACATCCCTGGGCCCGTCGGAAAAATGCTCGATTTTCAAATAGCAGCAAGACGTTTACAGGCTGAGAATGTAATGAGGCTTGTCAACGAGTTAAAAACGAACCCAGAGACAAGCAGCATAATTTCTCGAATAGAAGAAGAGATTTCGCAGCATGAAGAGGCGGCAAATAAAGAAATCCAGTTCCTTGATAGTCTGGTTAGAGTGTTAAATGCTTCAAAAACTTCATTTAATGTTAAGTTGAATAGTAATAAAATTAAGGCTGAAATACAGGCGAGGCGAGACATACAGGGTAGAAATAAAGCCAGTATATCTAGGAACGTACGTCCCACAAAGACGCTTAGCGAACTAATGGTTGATGATTTAAAGTTTTCGTCTCAAGGGTTTGCGAAATTTACGAATACAAAGATTATAGGGCAGTTGATAGACGATTTGAGAGCGATATTAACATCATTCTCGCCTCAAATTTTTGATTTGCCTAACGCAGACAGGGAAAATGACCTAGATCCCACCAGGTTGTCAAGAATAGATGATCAAACGATCGGTTCTGCCATAGAGTTTGATATTGCAAACCTATCACTTAGTTCACAAGCGGATGTTCAATCTGGCGCTACAAGCAATGCACTGACATCATACATGTCTTCTTTATCACAAGTGACAAACCATGATGACAGACTAAAGATACTATTTAGTTTATTGTCAAAAGAATTGAGGGTTTCTACAGGGTTAAGTTTAAAAAATATAAAGACAATCGCAACGTCGGTTTTTTCTGAGACTAATATTGACGGAAGCATTTTCGAAAAAATGTTGGGTAACATCGGTAATGAAGTTTTGTCATCAATTCCGCCACCAGAAAACTCAATTAGTAGCTTGCTTCGTTTAGTGACGGCTGATGGCGTCGTATTACCCTTTGAACAATCTGCGATTTCAACAAACGCGTTTCAAGAATACATCCCTGGAGGCGATTTCTATGTTGACTCAATAGTCAGAGGGAATAACATTTTTGATTCTACGCAACTTAATGAGTATGCTACAGCATTAAATTCTGGTGTTACTGGCCTTGCAGCAATCGTCGAAGGTACACTTGATGTTAATGCTGTTAATAATGATAGACTGGGCTTGAATGTAGATGATCTAATGGACCGTGCTTTTCGATCAATACACGATTCTGCAAAATCTATATCTGACAAGGATTCAACAAGGGATACATTCATACCCGCGTTACTAATATCAGCAAGCTCAGATCAGACGATGCGGTATTATCTCTACTTATATATGTTGATATTCGGGTATGAAAAGTCTGATAAATTTGGTGTAGAAAATAAATTTTTCGAAACTATGCAGTCGGCTGGTTTGACACGCGCTGTAGTTGCAAGCGCAATAAAAGCTGCATTTTTAGAACCATTCGTTAACCCAGTACAAGGCTTAATCGACAGAGCCGGTAATACATCTGACATCATACTTATCTCTGAGATGATCATGGAAAGAGTGTATTTTAGATTTCGGAAAGACACAGTCGACCCATCAAAAAGCTCATACCTCGGAAACTTCGCGTTTAACCACTTAACTGGTTTAGGTGCCGGGACGTCACAAGACAACCTATTTCTGTCAATGTTTAGCATGTTAAACTCGCTTGATAATATTTGCAGATCGGCCATCACAGCAACACAAAGCACTGACAATAGCGATGCATATTTTTCTAATACACATAAAGGGTTGACTAAGTTTAACAATATTGGTGTCCATCAGATGGTGATGGTTGTTTTAGATATCTTTATTACTACATATACTAAGTTTGCACCAATCATGATAACTGGTGTTAAGTCTTTGAGATCTTTAGATACAAGTACATCATTTAGTGACGCACTTAAAGTCAGTAGCCCAGGAATAGAAATAGACATAGATGATGATGCATTTACAGTGATGGAACACTCACTCTTCCAATTTCTAGATTCAGGTTCACGTTTAAGTGCTGGAATAGATCTACGGCTTGATAGAGATATGAGATTTCGTATTGGCGCTCAGTTAGGAGATTTAAACAACATACGACAAAAAGCATCAAACGAAGACTTACTAGTAAGAGATATTGTTGACGCTTTATTATCAATCATGAATATGGTTGTTGCATCAGCTGCAGAAGCAAAGAGTTTTTTTGATCCAAAAGGTTCAAACGCTACTTTACTCGAGTCAATAGCATTATCAATTGACTCGAATGAAAAGCTTAGTGCGCTCGATGCAGCCCAAGTTTCACTAGCAAGAGTTGAGCTGGATGATCATATTATAGCACGCTCAACAGCAGCATCGGACCAAACGAACGCTGGGGCTCTATCTAGTGATGTTTCGCCCTTTATAGATGATACTGCGACATCACCAGATGTAAGGAATTCAGTTTTTTCTTTGGCGAAGCAACCAGAATTTTTAGGCTCAGCTGAAACAAGTATGAAGGTGCTAGCTGTTGGTATACCAGCTGGATTTAATGACGCTCTAAAAAGAAAACTTGATTTCTTTTTTGCTGATAGAAGTGCGACAAAAATAAAGGGCTCTTTAAGCGGCATCATCAAAATGAATGTATACATGCAAGACGCGATGTTCGATGATGTTATCTTTAAGCCGAAAGAGTATATTTTCGAGATGGGAAGGTTCGTAAGCGCTGATTCTTTTAAAAATAATGTCCAAGAAGTAATGGCTTTTAATAATATTACAACAAAAATAAAGCATAAAGTAGCATTATCTGGCTCACCTTTACTAGAATCTGGAGTTGGTATTGCTGCGTTAAATTCGCCAGAGTATGAATTTTTGTCTGATACACAGAAATTAGAGTTAATAACTAATCATACGAAGAGTTATATATTGCGAACGTATATTAAAATCTTGACCGGCGTCGACATGCGAGAAAACAACTTTTTCCTAAATGATGAAGTTGCTTCTATGCGTGTCGACAGTACTACACACGAGGAATTTAATAAGTTACTGGCCTTACACGTCTCCCAGTTCTTAAATAGAAAATTAACCTTTGATGAGATCAGGGCCAGTAGTGATACAATCGACAGGTTTTTAACGAAACTTGATAATGATGAATCACTTCCTGGTATCATCGAGAAGATTGCAAATTCATTTCCGGCAGAACCTCATTCCGCTAATATAGAGATATCACAAGATCTTGTAACATTTTTAAATGTTTTTTCTTCTAAATCAGTATTATTCGGTGCCGGAGCTAGGCGGCAAAAGGTTTTATCACCAAAACTGTTTGAAAGAATCTTTATGCTAGCTCTCGATGCTAACGATTTCGAAATAGACATTGAGAAAACGAGAAGCACAACTTCTGGCAGAACATTTTTAGATTCGAATACTATAGTCAGTGGGTTAACTAAAGTATCCACGACCACTGGGCAAACGACCATTGATACATTTAAAGTAAACTATGATGTATTACGTCCAAAGGGAGCTGTGGGCATCCAGCAGTTTTTTGTTTCAATAGAGCATATGCCTGCTGCTGATCAGGTTGCATCACCAGTTCCGGCTCAAGCTACAGAGATTTCATTTGGAAATTCGGGGCCAAGAGAAACGCCTACTACAAGAACTGTTAGCCACGGCGCCGCGAAGGGTTTAGCTTCCAGCACTCGCACCGCCATGGCTACAAAATCAGAGATTACACGCTTAACAAAACCTGATGCAGGTTTGGTAGAGGTATTATGACGGTTTCATTTCCATCATCAAGAGTAACATTAGCAGACGTGCCTGAAGTTACTGCATTCAGGGCAAAATTTCAGTATAATTTCTTTACTAGGGATGAGATGACTAATGATGGGGGTACTGTCCCTGCAAGACTGCTGGAAGTTCCTGGTCAAGTACTGAATGACAAGAGAATAGATTTGATCGCAAAATCGAATCCAAGGTTCGTGAGGTTTAGTTTTTGCCCAGTCCAGCCATTCGCTACTCGCCAAAATGAATTCGTTACTACACAAGAGCACGCGGGTGCTGGGTTTGCAACAGACATAGAAGATAATATCCAATCAATTCAAACTGAGGAATCATTCTCGAATAACTCATTTCTAGGGATGTCATTTCAAGATGATAACTCTGATAGAAAGTTTAAAACGATTGTATCTGGCTCAATAGCAAAAAGAGTAACATCTCATAATAGACTTAAGCTTGCACAAATAGAAGACCAAACAACAACAATAATAGATGGTTTAACTGATGAGCACTCATTGTTAGATGCAGCTAAAGCATTAGCAGAGCAGACGTCAGGCCAAGTATCAGATAATTTGGTTTCTGCAGCATTGGACAAAATACAAATCTTAAAGTTGTCTTTTATCGATGACGAGAAAACAACGGAGCTGATAAATGATACTTTCGAAGCAGTTAAAGATGTAACGATCAAAGCACAGTTCAACAATAAAATAGTCGGTACTGTCGTTAGTTCTGTAGTAAATGACAATATGAGCAACTTCAGCGATGAGTTTTCGCAGATTCTTTCTGATGCCGTATCTAGACAACAACATGCACTATCAGTGGCAACACCAAATGTGATAAACAAAGACGAATTTGATTCATTATTCGAAGCAATAAGAGTTCAACCAGTTGATGCAACTGACATCATTACAGGCAGCAGAATTCTAGGGTATGTCATAGAAAAGTATGAACTGCAAAATGGGTTGACGCCAGTTAAAAGAGAATCGATTATACTTAACGGGCATACATCAACCGTCGCTGTAGATTCTAAAGTTGCATACGGGAAAGTCTATGTCTATACTATAAGAACCATTGCAGAAGTCACAGTCAGGGCGACAAATGATGATTCTACTGAGGTCGTTAACGCAGTTGGGCTAATTGCATCAAGAAGAAGTAAACGAATTACGGTTTCTTGTGTTGAAAACGTTCCTCCGCCACCACCTGTCGATTTTTGTATTACATGGGACTACAAACAGAGAGCGCCTACACTAATGTGGTCATTTCCAACTAACACACAGAGAGATATAAAAAAGTTCCAAGTATTTAAAAGAAATACGATAGCATCTGCATTCCAGCTTATACATGAGCTTGATTTTAACGATGCAGCTATCAAGTTTGGAAATTTAGAGACGCCGGCTGCTAGCAGTGTTGAAGTATTAAAGTCACCTTCAACATTATATACAGATCTTGGGTTTGGAAAAGATTCATCCGCTATCTACGCATTGTGTTCCGTTGATGCTCATGGTTTAACATCAAATTACTCAATGCAGTTTGATGTTAAATTTGATAGATTCGCAAATAAATTGACGAAAGAACTTGTGTCATCATCTGGGGCCCCGAAAGCATATCCGAATATGATGCTATCAACTGACTTATTCATGGACACAATAAAGAGCTCTGGACACTCCAGGGTTACTGTCGTTTTTGACCCTGAATTTCTTGAGGTAAACGACAAGAACGGGAATGGGTTAGATTTAATCGCTACAGGTCCTGCTGACGAAAAGTACAAACTACAGATTATAAATACTGACGTGCAGAAGCAAGCAAGTGTAGATATAACTGTGAAAGACCGACGAAACACAACTCCCTCAGATATAAACGCAAATTCTGGGCAAGGAACTCGTAGGACGATATAATTATTTATCAATCTAATAGATTTTATGTAAAGTACATATATTAAAGAAGATTTTTAAAATGGAGACGATAACAACATGGGTTTTTTAAATCATGCGACAAATAACATACTGTTAGATGCAGTTTTAACAGATACAGGCCGGCAATTTTTGTCACGTAACGACGGGTCATTTTCTGTTGTGAAGTTTGCTTTCGGCGACGACGAAATTGATTATGGGATAATCAAAGAGTTCGGTAGAACCGTAGGGAAAGAAAAGATCGAAAAAAATACACCGATCTTTGAAGCTATTACGAATAGTAATCTAGCACAAAAACATAGACTTGTAAGTGTTTCGAATCCAAACTTAATTAGATTTCCCTCGATGTCGCTTGTTGGTGGCGCTTCTTTAATAGATATGGGTCGCTCATCAACGCGGCAGACTAGACAGGTCGTAGAACAAACTATTTTAAATGAAAGTTCAATTGACGTTGAACTGAGAGATCAAGCATTCGAGATTGAGGTAAGTAATTTATTCTTACAAGTTGCAGGAAATACACCTGATGACATTAACTCAAACCAACGTGCTAAATACTTATTACCACGTGATGCTGCACAGACAGCACTCGGCGGTTCTAGATTAACATTCACACTTGAACTTAAAGCAATTACTGATGCACAATTTGATGTTTTCGGTACACTACAAGATAAAAGTCAAATTAGGACGTTCGTGAAAATTTCTGGTTTGCACAGCGGGACTGTTAAAGAGTTCGAAGTTCGAATCTCAAAAACAGGATGATAAAAAATGTCAGTATTTAAAGAATTAAAGCAGTCAGACGTTAAAACAGTTAAGAATTTTCTTAACCAGTTAGTTGATATTACGCAAGAAGATATATCAGGTTCTACAACACGTCAAAGACATCAAGTTTTTGTCACGGGAGGTGTGGGGCCCGGGGTCACATCATCACTCTTTCAGACTGTCTATGATCAAGACTTTACACTTCAAACAGCAAACCCGATTTTTGACATGACGGTTGGCTTGTTTTACTCTGGTTCTACAGTTCAAGATGCTAAAACTGGCGAAGATTCAGCTGGTAAGCTGCTGTTCCCATCTACATCTTTAATGATGAGAGAAAAAGTTAGTGTTTATAAACAATTTGCGCAGAACCTTTTAGGAGAATCTACAGCACAATTCGTTGCGCCACTAAATTCTATGTCAACGTCTGATCAACTAGATGACGCTCTCTTTATATGCTACAAACGCTTATTTCATCGCGATCAGATAAAGAGAGAAACCTTCGCAATGAAGTTCTTTCAATCTGCTGCTTATGCTCCTCTTGGTGCATCACAACCGACGACACCTAATTTAGCGACGACGTCAGAATCAGGCTCAGTTATTTTCACAGATACAGGTGCGGCAATAACGAAAGAAGTAACTTTCGGCGGTCAGGTATCAAACATCGTAGATTCATCTGATACCTCAAGAACAGTTGGGTTGATGTTTAATGACCAAGGTGTGGTTGTACTTGACCTCGCAAAAATTATATCATCATCACAATTAGTAACAGGTGCTATTTCTGCGTTGAATGGTGCAGGTGCTGTGCCTCAAGCTGGACAGACTGTTATTGGTGGGCCCAAGGGCGGCAATCCTCGGGCAAAATTTATTCCGGACTTTCTAACATCAGGTTCTGTTGATAACATCATCGATCACTTTTGCTCTACACGATTTAGTTCTGGCTCTGAAACTGCTATGGCATTCCAGAATTTGACAAACATTAATTCGACGTTGTACTTTGCTAGAGCATCGGCAGATGAGTTTAATTATTCATCGAATACATCATTCGTTGATTCTGATAACAAGATTACAGTTATTGATGTTGGGCAAGAAGAAACGCAACGTTCATTTACATTTATAACATCTGTTGGGCTTTATGATGCAAATAGCAATATGCTTGCTGTAGCAAAGCTGTCACGCCCAGTTGAAAAAAACGACGAGAAGGATCTTTCTCTTCGCATCAGATTGGATTTTTAAGGAAAAAGTATGACACTTAATTGGCACTCAGCGGGTCTGTTTAATGTTGGTTCTCACCAGGTTACTGGAGTTCCATACATGACAGGCTCGACACTACTAGCAGCAAGTTTTGGCAACAACAACGCCCAACAAAGATTAGATTTTCCCTATGTAACGAAAGAGATCAGGGTAACTAACAAATCTGATCAAGCAATCAGAGTTCATTTTAATGATCTGACGTCAGGACGAGTTGAGGCGGGATTGCACTACGCGACAATACCCTCAGCAAGTAATTCTTCGACGTTTAAGGTTATGGCAAAACAGATGTGGGTATCACTTGCCGATGGCTCGGCAAATGCAGTATTTGAAGTTGCTGCTGAACTTACAGTAATCCCTAGTAAACATATGGCTGCGTTGACTGGCTCAGGTTTAACTGATTAATACAACACTGGAGTAAAAAATGGCTATTCAATACGTCGGAAAGGACGATGTTGAACAATTTACGTTGCAAACGAACCCTCGTAGAACGTTTATATCATCGTCGACTGATGGTGTAACTGGATCAGTTTCACTTTTTGCTCGAAGTTCAAAAATAGAAAAAGAGTTAAACACACTTTCAACATTTTCTGGAAGTGTGTTTAATGACAATAATATAGAACAAATTCTTGCCACAGCGGTAAATAAAGGTACATCTGACATCTCAAGTGAAATGGCAGCATACCTTAGTTCTGTAAACGCAAGTGTACGCTCTATAGCGAAGCAGACGACCCGCCAGATTACTAGATTTGAACCTTCTACGAAGTTCACTTCTGATACTGGTAAGAAAAATATAGTAAAGAATTTACTGTTTCCATATTATAGGGATATCCAGCCTTCATCACATTGGGCATACACAAATTATCATACACTAAATTTCTTTACTGCATCATCTGTCCCGACTGACTCTGTGTTATTATACCCAAACTCTTCGTCTGCTAGCTCTAACAGCGCTGCATCAGGTTCTTATATGTTGGATGGTGCATTCACATTCGAGTTCTATATAAATCCAAGATATACGACGGACAAGCAGTTTGATGAATACCCAGCAGGCACATTATTTCACCTGTCTTCTAGTTATGCAGTATCAATAGTATCAGGCTCTGGACGCGACTCAACAAACCGTGTATCAAGCTATAGAATACTGCTACAAGTATCAGGTGGCGCAGATACATCTCCCTCATCAATAGATCTCTCAGCACTTCCTGATCAGACATATTTATCTGATGAGCATTCGCTTAAAAGAAATCATTGGCATCATGTTGGTATTAGATGGGCAGAAAATACAAATAGCAGAACAGGTTCATTTGTTATAGATGGCTTAGAGAAAGGTACATTTGTATTTCCTTCTGCTACTATTGCTCCAGCACCATTTTCTGCTGGTAATCCAGACGTTTTGTGCGTTGGCAATTTTTATGAAGGAAACAACTCTGGAAACAGCAATCAAGCATTATTCTTTAATCAAAATATACGAAAGCGCGAAGGGCTGGTCCAGCTAATCGATAACGGAAACGCGGCAACTGATGGTCCACAGGCATATACATTTTCGCACCCACTAAACGCCGAAGTTCATGAGCTAAAGATACATAACACATACAGAACTAGCGAACAACTGCAATATTCTGCCCATACTGGTTCAACTGAAACTGGGAGTATCATTTTTTATGTTCCCCCATTTTTTACAAAAGGCTCACCAACGAGAAGCCCACAAGGGACAAGCGTAGCTGGTGCGGTAAGGGGAGGTATACTACAAACTCCCTTTATAGCGATTTCTGGTACGACGGATACACCCTTTAATACTGCGTACTCTTTTGGGCTTGCAGGTCATCTGCTAAATCTAGAAAATTTTACAAAAGACTTAATCACAAGCAACTTTCCACGCCTTCTTAACCTCTCTGGTACACAGATAACTGGTCCCACACAGGCATTAAGCGCAAACCAGTTTACATACGCTACAGGCTCGTTGAGGAAAAGAAATGTCACTGTGCTACCTAACGACAATGGCTTATTCATTCCTGATTTTAGCTTGCTTGCATCAGGAGCAAGTGATGTATGCCCACAATCAGGTTGCGCTCATGATAAATATGTAAATGATCTTGGGAACTTGGATTATAGTTTAATAACACTAAATAATATGATCCCAACATCAACGTTATTCGATGGTTTAATTTTTGACTCAGGTTCATTTTTTGAAACGATGGCCGGCGCGAACCCAGAGGCTGTAGGCATTGCACCTGGAGCTGTTCATACTGTATACCAAAGAACACGAGATAATTCATCGAATGAAGTTGTATTCTTTGACATCAGTAATATCTTATATGGCAATAAGATTGACCCTGGAACATTCATAGCGACTGATTCAAATATAACTGGCACAAATGGGAAAGTTTCTATAACGATACGCGATAATTCTAATGGCGGGTTGTATAGGGCAGATTCAAAGACAAAACATGCAACATGGAATAACATCGGAAATATTTTCTACAATGAGGGCTTAGCTGTTGTCAAGACGCCGAATATTCCATTTTTTGGGAAAGATAAATACGAAATCAGTTTAGCTGGTGAGCAAAACATTCACATGATGAGAATTCACGTTCCAGCAAGGGCAGGCGAATTTAATTCATCATCAAATCCATCATATATACCAGTTTCAGCATCTAATTTAGCTCATGAAACTGATGCAAAATTTGTATACATCACTGGTCTTAATTTTCATGATGATAACTTAAATGTCATCATGAAGACGCGCTTCGCTCAGCCTATAATAAAACGAGATAGTGATAAATTGTTATTTAGAACGAAGGTCGATTTTTAGTTGTAATAAGTTATAGCCCGCGTTATAATAATATGGTTTATTATTGTGAGATTAAATCGCATAAAAATGTGGTTAGCGATAGCACTGATAAGTATCGCAGGAACTGGGCCATTGGAGCAGCATCTGTCACTGAGTGCTTTTCCTTAACGGGAAATGTAGAGGCTTTATTGTATTTCATGGATGGTGTATTACATCGTATGCATGGGCCATCATATATCAAGTACCACGATGATGGATCTTTACAATTTCTAATATATAGAAGAAGCGGCAATCTCCATAGAGAAGATGGTCCTGCTGAAGTTGTCTTGAGCAAGGATTGCTACATCATGGATGCTTATTATTATTTACATGACATAGAATATTCTTGTACTGAATATCGCTTATATCTTTTATTAAAGAATGACTTTGAAGCTCTAAAAAATACTTACACCAAAAAATATCATGCACCAGAATTGTTGCAATAAGTTATAACTCGTGATACAATGATGATATGTCATATCAACGTGAGGAAGAAATTGTGAGCATAAGAGATCACCTCCTCAGCAGGGGGGGTTGACACAACATCTATTAATGTGTATTTGAATGAGATAGAGGGTATAGCGACGTTTCCGATCTGGAACATGTCAGGACAACTTGCAGGTTACCAACAATATAATCCAGCACGAGCAA
>Ga0098052_1000035_pt1 | contig 75451 bp, 88 predicted proteins | sample 15_taG_FD_81591 | JGI IMG/M metagenome (GOLD analysis project Ga0098052, IMG submission 81591) | Marine viral communities from the Subarctic Pacific Ocean - 15_ETSP_OMZ_AT15312 metaG | ecosystem: Environmental > Aquatic > Marine > Oceanic | place: Pacific Ocean | collected 2015-01-18
ATGCACGCCTTCATCTGATAGTTTCCGCAGTACGGACCCTCCTCGTCGTAGAAGAAGGTCGTATGTGCCCGCGCGACTTCATCGTCGATGGTCGCGTCCACCGTCTCCGCCCCGAACATACGCTCGAGGTGGCGATTGAGGAGTTCCTCACGCCGTTCCTCGGAAGGAGGCTTGATGCCCTTCCGCTCGCAGTCACGAGCCTCACGATTCAGCTTCGTCTCTACGAACTTCCTCATGAGCTCTGGTGTTCTCGGCTGCGTCCCGAGAACGTCTTCGTTGAACTGAAGTTCCACCAAAAAATTATTGGTGGATGATGACCGAAGATCGGTCAGATTGTCGATTAGGTTAGTACCCATTGTCATTCCTCCTTATGGAATATGCAGGTATTTCTCCTGCATCTCCTTTATGCCGGATTTAATGGGGTATTTAATCGACTACGCAGCTCCAAAGAAGTCATCTTGGCAGCCCTGACACCAGGCCGTTAGCGGGTATTCCTTTCGGGAAGCCTCGTTACGGAACTCCTTAGCGTCACCTCCGCACCTTGCGCACTTATCCTGAGCGAGCGCCTCAGAGCGACTCATCCCGGTCTTCTGAGCGATGTCACCAGAAACCACATCTAGGAGGTCACTGATAGATTTAGCTTTGTTGTCTTCCATGTTTTTGTTCTCCATAGTTGGGGGTTAAGAAACAAGCCAGCACGTCTAGCTTGTTTCTATCCATGACCCTCGGTCTCCCGAGGTACGCACACCGGCGAACAACGCCGTTCACGGACTTCCTCCCTGTTCTTCCCTTTCGAGACGGAACAGCACGCACTACTGCTGGGACATTCTGTGCTTCCGGACCACAGTTGATCAAACTGGAGTCTTTGACACGGCAACGCTCGACCTCTTGGGAAGGTCTCCTGCTACCCCCTTGCGGGACGATTGTCAGATTGCTCCAACAACCAGAGAGGCTTCTGCCTCCAGCAGTTCCGTTCTATTGACCACTTTCGTGACCAACTACCCAAGGTTCATTTTGGGTTATGCCCTGCAACCGTTTCCTCGATGAACGAACAAGTCCGAGGATGCTGTTGGCAGCACTCCGATGGTGGAACATCGGCTCATGCCTTCAACCACTGGACGGTACTCGGAGTTTCCACGCTCCATAACCCGTCCCCCCTCACTGACTGGGCGGCACGTCGAGTGAACGACGATTTCCCAATCGGGGTTTTGACTATCTCCTCATAGAGGAGCCAACGACCCGGCAAGGGTACGAAGGTTTGAGACCCCGTCAACAGGGGGTCACCGCAGGACACAAAGTTCTACAGCAATATATTTATGCCTCAAATGCATAAAAATTTAAGAAGCGATAGGGGGCCAGGAACCCCACACATCGCCAACCCCCTGTTTGGTTTACGGTATTCCTATGCATACCTGGGGCTGACAACATGTGGGGGAACCTTAGCGTCCTAGCTCTCTGCTCGCACCGCCTGAGGGTAGAGTCCCTGGACACGCTCGTCCATGGGGCTCAGGGACGTCCACGACCCTTCCTGCCGAAGCAGGTACCAGTCGTTCAGGTAGACGATGTCTCCTTCCTCCACAAGCTCTTCAGCTTGCTCGAGGACATCTCCGACCGGGTCCTGAAGCCCTGCGGAGAGGAAGGTGGTGAGGTTGTGGGTGTATTGTCCGGCAGGGTCTGCCGTGAATACTCGAATTCGCATGAGTCCTCCTTTGCCGATGCAGGTTCATTTTCTGCATCAAAGTACTTATGCCTTCAAAAGGAGGGGGTTAAAGAAGCAGAGGTCCCGATGGACTTGCTTCTCTCGATCACGAGGACCCTACAGGGGCGCTGCTACAGTCCCCCAGGTACTCCAGTACTCCTGGATCTCTCGAGCCTCCTCGACCAGTTGCGCTCGGGTCGCATTTGCGTAGGCAGCGTTACCGCCGGCCAGGTTGACCGCGAACCGCCAGGCACCTACGGGGGGCTTGGGCCCCTTGTTGCCGAGGGTGGTCACCCAGCAGTGGGTGTACCCTGCCTCGCTGAAGGCCGCCTTTTCTTCTTCCGAGGTCTGAGGGTCTGCCAGGAAGGCCTCTGCTGTGTACACGATAGCCGCGACCATGTCGCACTGACCGAGGTCAGCAGTGTTGCGGTTGATGTACTCAGAGATTTCGCCACGGTGTTCCCGCAGACAGTAATCCCCCACATTGGGGGTACGAAGAGCGACGCCAGGAAGGACACAGTCCTTGGCGGCCTCAGGCAGGACTACGAATCCCTGTCCGTTCTCAGGGAACTCGAAAGAGGCGACAGCCTCACTCACGATTCGAGACAGAGTCTCCGGGTCCTTTACGAAAGTCCCGATGGCGGCGGCCGTGAACTGATTCGTTACTATTGGGTGTGCAAAGATGTTCATGTGGTTTCTCCTACTGAAGAGAGGTTATTTGAAAGTTCTCCAGTAGTATTTTTATGCCCTCCTTTTCCGCTAGATTGTATTTATCCAGACATTCCGGTACTTTAGGCACACAACCTCCGGAGATCCCATGGCAAAAAAGAAAGAGGAAGGGCCCGTTGAAGCCGAGAAAGTAACTAAGACTAAGGCCTATACGGAAGATCTGGCGAGGGCCCTAAAGCCCTTCGCCAGAATGTCTCGCCCAGAGGAGGACGATTATCCGGAGGGAGTAATCTGCACCCAAGGCAGCCACTGCATTACCTACGGGGATCTAGCCCTCGCACGGGAGGTGCTCACCTCTTACATAAAGAGTAAGAAGTCTTAGTCCGGCTCTACCCATCGGTAGCCTCGGATGACCTCTACCTTGTAAGTAGTTACCTCTCCTGCAAACTCTCTAACTTGATCTGCCGAGAGCTCTACCCCCCGTAGCTCCGGAGGAATCTTAAGTGGCACGCTAACAACGCATTCGGCTTCGGCCGCCAAGTCTAAGGGCAGCACTCCGATGACTCTCTTTCCTCGAACCATTTGAGGAGTCGCATGCTCTGTAAACTCTGTGCCTTCCTCGATCACCTTTAGTTCGATTAGGTACTCTACGAGACCCGGGTGGCGGGTAATGACTACTGTATCCATAGAAGCTCCTTCAAGCATGTATATAGGGAACTGAAGTTAAAAGGAAACAATGGTTAGATAACTTAAGGTACGAGGTATATCTTCAAGAGGCAGAGTGAAAACAGACCCTGACATATTTGTAGAGGTCGACCAGGAGGTCGACGAAGAAACCGTTAGAAGGTGGCTACGTCGCGCTCGCCTGGATGATCTCAATATCTTTCACGACCGTAATGAGATGATCGAGGTCTTATGTACGGCTCTTCTTCGTACTTGGGGTAAAGACCCCTATAAAGAAGGATGAGGCCCTGCTGCGGGGGAGCAGCAGGACCTCTAATCCTTGAAGGAGGGCCCCAAAGGATGGGGAGGATGCGGCCCTCGGATTGTCGGCATCGTACCACAACTATGGACCCATACAAGTCACTCGAGTTTGTAGCCTCTGCTCATCCATGCTTCCGGCTTTATATTTCCCAGCCAGTCGGCGACCGTAGGGATCTTTCCACCGCAGTCTTCTTTTATGTGCTGCTCACAAATATATCGGACATTCACCTTCTTGCCATCAGCGTTTAGGATTTGATGTCCAAATACTCTCTCCGCTTCAAAGATACCTTGGCTGTGATGCCTAAGGGCCCGATGTCGAAAGTCAGCGAGCATTTCTTTGGAAGCATCCATCCAATCATGGATCGGAAGGTAGTCCTCAATCTTCCCTCCCCATATACGTACGCTCGTCTTTGCATGATCACACGGATGCATCTTTGTTGCCGAAGACGTACTCACTGTGATCACTCGAGGTGTAATACTGCTCGTGCTCGCACTTGAGGATCTTCTCCTTTGTCTGGAAGACTACTACGCCTCTTCCCCCATCATTGTTCTCAAACCCCGGTGCGTGGATCTCTACGATGTCACTCGCAATATCCTCTAGAAGGCTTGTAAGCTCCATCCCCTCTCGGACCCTATCTACCCAGCCTTCTCCTTCTACGAATACTGCGTAGGTGTCTCTGACGTCCACAATGATGGGCTTCTCTAGCTTGAGCACAGAAAAGTCTCCCGGAGCAGTGTAAGGAGAGCCCCCCTGGCCTTCCGTATACAGGTCTACTCCATTCATCTGCCCGCTATCTCCGTAGCCGTCATACTCGACCTCTGCAATTAAGCACCCTATCTCTGTCAGGGTCTCCCATACCTTCTCCAGCTTATTACTAATCTCATCTCTCGTAGCTTCTTTCTTGGCCTTCCACCTGGCCTCCCATTCCGTACTGGTCATCGCTTCTTCCTCGTTTAATGTAAAATATGGCAGGAGCTTTCTCGGCTGGGCCTTGCGGGGCCCAGCCGAGAAAGAATACTCACTCACCCCTGTAGAACTCGGATCTTGTTCCGCAGACGACGAGCAAGCTCGTAGTCGTAGTCCGCCTCCGCATCTACCAGTTCGAGCTTCAGCTCCAGGATCCGGTCTTCGCGAGACCGGTAGGAGCTTCCTCCGAGAACCCTTCGGTTCTCTCGGTGCATCGTATCGATACGATGCTGCTTGAGGCGAGCCTCATTCCGTCTCAGACGGTCTGCCCGCTCCTCTTCAGTCTCAGGTTCAAAGTCAGAGCACGCTGCAGCAACGATGCCGAGCGTGAGAGCGCCCAGTAGTCCGGCAACGGCAACGCCGCCTATATCATCAGAACTCGACATGATATTCCTCCTTATGTCGACAAGGCCTCTCCCGTGGTTAGGAGGGTCCTTACTATATTTATGACGACAAAAAGGAGGTTTTTAGATGAGTGAGGAAGAGTGCTATACTCCGGTCATGGAGACGCCGATGGATTACACATTCATTTTTGAGCGACTTAACGAAGAGCGCGGACGCTCAGAAGAACGCCCGCGCCTACAGATCCCCGTACAAGAAGAACGCCCCTGCGATACTAAGAATCCTCCTCAGGATCAAGAAGCAGAAGAAGGCGTCGTACTCCCAAGCGGGATTGTGAACTTCGTAGTCTAGCTCTTATACGGACTTAATGGCGCTCGTTAGCAAGGCGGCCAGGATGGGACCCATCGTATCGCCTAGCTTAACGAACCAATTTCTGACCTCGTTCTTGTTAGTGAACTCGTCAGACTGAAGTTTCGCCAGCAAGTCACTAGAGGCACGTAAGCTAAGTCCCGACAGGTCTGGAGTCTCTCCAGACATGGCCTTATCGAGAGCCTCCCAGGCCATATCCACGCCGGTAGCGCCGTTCTTCTCTACGAAGTCAGCGGCAATCCCAAGGGCCAGTTGCTGCCACGCCTCGTCTGCCTCAATGTTTCCGAGGGCATCGGCCAGAGCCTTGGACCCCTCTTCTCCTAGAGTTGCTACGATTTGATCCATACTCATTACTCACCTCCTTCGCCGCAAAGCGAATCTAGTGATGGAATCTCAGGAGCAGCTTCGGGGTTGAACCCCTCTGGGAGGTTCTTCACTTCGGAAGGATCCCATCCTGCGTTTACCAAAGACATAGCAGAATGCCATGCCCACCGGTTACTGCTGACGATCAGGTATACGTCTGCGGCATCGGCGCACTGCTCGTCAGTCAGCCCACTCTCAGGTGCAGCGGACCACTTGGCGGAGGCGTTGCACTCACACTTGCCGGCCCACAAGGTGTGGATGGCATCGGCGGCTGATCGCACAAGCTTATCGGTGAATTCTACTTCTGTCTGATAGACTTGGTGATTGCGTACAACATATTTATTACATCCGACTGTGGCGAATAAGCACGCCAAAGCCAGGGAGATAGGTACTATTTTGTTCATATCTGTTCCTATTCTTTTTGTTCTGTAGATCGGCCCGACTACCTATCGAGGCTCGAAGAGATTATCATGCCTGGTAAGTGATAGGTACACTACTATGTACACATACAAAGCAGAAATAATCTCCGTCTACGATGGAGATACCGTAACCGCTCTAATCGATCTAGGCTTTACTGTCTCCGTAACAGTGAAATTACGTCTGTATGGAGTGAACACCCCAGAGATCAGGACCAGGGACGTCGCGGAGAAGAAGGCTGGATATGTCGCACGGGACTTTGTGCGGGAGAGGATATTAGGGAAAACTGTTCAAGTGAGGACCCATAAGAAGGGGAAATACGGCAGATGGGTGTCTACTATATGGGAGGTAGTAAACGGCACTGTCCTAGATCAGAGCCTAAATGATAAGCTGATAGAAGAAGGAATGGCCGTGGAGTACTTAAAGGACTGAATGATGGCGAGATGCGGGAGGTGTGGACTATTTGCGAAGTATCCAGATAACCACCATGAAAAGAAGTGGGCAGGCACCTGTACCTGGTATCAGCACCAACTGACCAGTGACGAGCTGTGGGAGTCCCGAGAGTGCAAAGACTTCTTCGAGAAGATCCCAGGGTTCCACATCATGGACCACTTCGACTATAAACTAAAGAGAGATAACATCGGAGACGCATACACAGAAGCTAAAAGGAGCAAGCGCATCGCATATATTGCTCTAGGCATAACCCTAATAGAGTTTGCTTGGTCAATGCTCGATAAATTTGGAGGGTGAGTCATGCCAGACGCACTCATCTCCCAGCTCCTAGACTTTGGTGCTTTGGGAATCTTCGCCGGATTTTTAATCTGGCAACACCTTGGAATGCAGAAGAGGCTGGACGCCTTGGTAGAGCGCTTTCAAGGACAACTAGATAAGATAAACGCAGATTATGATGGCCGAATAGAAGTAATGCGGGAACGGTATGACGTCGTTATTGGCGGTATCCGTTCCGAAGCTTCTGATGCCCAGAAGGATTTTCTTCTCATAAGGGAGAAAATACATGACGATCTTGTTGATAAGATCGACGATAATTCTCGGAAGTTAGATTCGGCCCTGAAGAAGATAGAGACGGGACTAAAGGAAATGCGAGAGCATTACGTGTCTGTCGAAATCGAGAAGAAGGCGAGAGAGATTGCCTCCAAGGACGTGCCCTAGTGGGAGAAGCGAGAAAGATGAAGCCGCCTACACAGGCGTGCATCGATGCGGTTAAGAGCCTCACGGAGCACCATCAAGGAGATAGTGCCGCGTACTACTCACTGGATGGGGAGTCAGCGGTACTAGTCATTAATGACGAGGAGGCGCTGTCCGCAGTCGTCCATATCCTTCAGATGGTAATGGGCGGAGAGGAAGTTCCTCTTGAGTCTTCGGACGCAGAGGAGATTCTCGCTATGATGCTAATGCCTAGTGAGCCGATAGAAGCCTAAAAGGAAGACCAGGTGGGTATGCCTGATCTCCTTCCTGTCCAGAGTTGCTACTCTGTCCAGCCTTCCTCTCCCTCACAGAGAACACTTTCCAGCCCGCAAGGGTCTGGGAAAACATGATCTTCTCCCGCGTGGGCGCGAGCGACTTCCTCGTCGCTTGGGTAGTACGCCTTGTCAGGCGTTTCGTGTACGAGTTCCTGATCCTGGACAGGAGATAGCACTGCTATTGCTCCTGCAGAGAATAGGGGTACCGCTATTGCGAACAACGCAAGCAATGAAAGCACAAGAGAGATTTTCGAGCGATTCGACAAGTATGGCATTAGAGTTCCTCCATCATACTTATGCCCTAAAAGAGACAACGATGTGCCCCCGCCGCCCGGTCAGGGGGGCAGCGGAGGCACAAGGTTGCGTCCTCGGACGAAGACGCAGGGAGGTTCTTATGATTCTTCTGCAGGGACCTGGTCGCCGTCTTCACTGGCGCACTGGTCGTCTTCCGATTCTAAAGGCTCGGTTGTTACTCCGCCCGAATCCATAATCCGCTGGCTCAAGAGCTTCATCATGCTCTGATCTTTGAACAGTTCCTGAACAATCAGGACGAGCCACATTTGCCTGGTAATGGGAGTACCGGGTTCCAGCTTAGGCTGAACATACACGTTCATGTTGTGATTGGTATCAAACACCACCGCACAGTCCTTCCCCGTCAAGGGAATCTGGTACACCTCGTCCACAGGTTGCTGCCCTGGGCTACTTTCTGGTGTGGTCGTCGTCATTAGTCGTCTCTCCTATGTCCTGTACGTACCGGAAGGCCGGTGTGTAACTTTCCCTAGAGATTGCCTCTAGTATAAATTTCCTGAGCTTTTTAGCACGGGATAGTTGTCGAAATACAGCCTTAGCTTCTGTAACTGTCTTAGGCTTAGAGTGCACTTTTGCTTTGTTGGGATCTTTACCTACCCTCACCCTACAATACAAGTCCTCTCCCGACTCCTCCTGGGCCACTACCGTAGTCCAGAATTCGTCTATAGAGTTTATAGTGGGGACTCTCCCTCTCCCCTCTACTTTAGGGAGAACATCGGGGGTAGTGAGTATCTCTGGAGCCGCCCACCGTACCATCGTGGTTCTTGAGGGAGCCTTCGAAACTCGTACATGGCCTCTGACCATTGTTCCGGACTTAGATGCGAAGTCCGGAGGCACTTCATACTTCACAGATTCCCACTCCTCTGAGGTACAGGCATTAGAAGTAGGATTAATGTATAGAGAGAAGAGCTCCGCAATATCGCCTACTGTTAGGTAGATGTAGTTCTCATCCGATTCTACAAGGACTGTCTCCCCGATCGCATCAGGGGTGCACCGTAGCCCACTCTCCAGGAGTGTAGAGTTGGCATACATGGACGTAAGCTCATCTTCTCTCGCTGCCAGCTCGGATTTCAGAGCCTCTATGGCATCTCTGGTGGTCTTTAGATTAATGGCCATTAGCGCCACCTCCTCTATTTAGTGTGTTTGGTGCGGGGTAAGGGACTCGAACCCTTACAGCTAAAGCCGCCGGCTCCTAAAGCCGGTGCGTCTACCAATTCCGCCAACCCCGCAAAGTACCCGGGGCGGGATTCGAACCCGCACTTGGGGGATTTTAAGTCCCCTGCCTCTGCCAATTGGGCTACCCGGGCAGAGGGTAAGGTTGGTAGCCGAGGCGGGACTTGAACCCGCGACAAATAGCGTGTAAAGCTACTGCTCTCCCACTGAGCTACCCGGCCACGGCCCTTTTTCTCTCGGCATGTCTCGCTCGTGCGTTCTTGTTTGAGCATTCGCGGCTGCAGTATTTTGACCTTGCTCGATGAGGGTTATCACAGGAAGCCCACGCACATCGAGCAATTTGGAGCTCTCGCCTTCTCCGATCTACCCGTTCTCGCCGAGTAGCCAACCTCCGTTCGCGCTTAATGTCCTCGAGGCGAGCGAGGTACTTTTCATGTTGAGGCTCTACTATCAACCGTATTCCCGGTTCTCCGTAGACTCTCTTGCCGCATGCCCAGCACACCAAGACCATAGCGCCCGTGGCACTAGATACGTCCTTCTCTATGTAAGTGTTGGTGCTGGTGCATTTTGGGCACTGTATCCGGAAGCTTGGCATTTCTGCGGCCATCGAGATGTCCTTCCTCGTGCGTAGTTGTTTTGTATTAGATAGTAACGAACCCGTAAAAAGCAGTCCCTTCTTCGTTACTGACCCGAGCGGAAGCAAATAACCGATCGGTACCCTCTATCTCGCGATCTTAGATTATCTCGGACTCTGAGCACCGAGGAAACTCAGTACCCCTAAGGTGCCTGGTGGCTTTTGCCCAAAGAAGCTCTATCTCTTTCAATGTAGGCTCTCTTTTTAGTCGAGACAAATAGTTCGACTTGATGACGTCTACAACACTCCCTAGTAGAAAGACCATTGTCTCGTCGACTACGGGAGCTGTTGATTTCCGTTTCATATTCATCTTCCTGGCTGGTAGGCCCGCCGGGAATTGAACCCGGGACTTCTCGCTTATAAGACGAGCGCTCTAACCCCTGAGCTACGGGCCCTCAAGGCCAGGGGATTAAAAGAGTGCTTGAGCTGTGCTCCTTAGCGTCTGTAGCGAATCGGATTTATTCCTTCTCGACTTCGATGCTTGCTGCCCTGAAGTCTTTGAGATCATTACGAACCTCCTGAGCGGTCTTCCTCATTCTCTTGTTGGCTGCCTTCCATCCATAGCCTTTGCTATCTATGAGTTCGGCGTCGTCAAGGTGGGAAGCGAGGCGCTCCACGAGATCGTTCAGTCTTTCAGAGATGTTCATTTTTGAACTCCTTTTGGTGTTCTTTGGTTTTAGAGGGGACGACTAAGATTTAGTGAGCCGCCCGGGACTTGAACCCGGAACCGTCGGATTAAAAGTCCGATGCTCTACCAGTTGAGCTAACGGCCCGGACTCTGCTTTTATGACGTCTCTTCCTCTGTTTTTGTTTTGGTTGCGGAGGTACTCACACCTCTCCTCGTTTAGTCTTATTAGTGTCTTCAAGTCCCACATGAGTATCTCCTTTTGAAAACATCATAAGAAGTATAGAAAGAAATGGCACCCCCAGGAGGATTCGAACCTCCGACCCTCGGCTTAGAAGGCCGATGCTCTATCCAGCTGAGCTATGGGGGCACGGGGCTGCCCCCAAGAAAGCGTCGCTTTCTCAAGGGCAGCTACTGATTATCTCTCGAAGTACGTCTTCAGAGATAGACCCACTCTCCGCCCTTCCAGACCAGGAGTGGACTGAGGGTTGAGTAGAGTAGTACATCTCTCCGCAAGAGAGGGCGTGGAGCATTGTGTCCCTGACGTGGACCGGATTCTTCGGCTCGGGACATGAGGCAGCAGAAACGGCCTCCCCAAACAAAAGCAACTCGGACCTTTCGTCATTCATTGATATCCATCTTAGGATTTCTTCGTCCTCTTCTGCCAGGGAGACTCGGCCCAGTGCCTTGGTCTCCCCTACTATGAGAGAAGAGTATGAATCTCCAGCCTCCCTCTCTTGAGGGTTCCGGATACTCATACCCCTCACCCGAGGGTTCCCATCCAAGAGAGACTGCACTTGAGCAATAGCCTCGAGTGCCTTCTCTGCTTGGACAACGTCTACTTCTACGAACATGTAGATGTCGCTCTCTAGCCGGTCGCTACTCTGGCAAAGAGTGATAGTTCTATACATTTCAAACCTCCTCATTGGAGATCTCTAGTATCTCCAGATCTACTGTTTTGCGATGCAGTTCCATTTGGACCATCTCTCCCACTTCCGCGTCTAGTAGAGCTATTGCAAGTGGGACATGCAAGCGCAGTAACTTCTCCTCCCCTGACTGTGCTGCCTGGGGGCTCCACAAGGTGACTGTTCTTTCTCTACCCGTATCGCAGTTTTGGAAGCGGACCTTAGACCCTCTCTTTACAATCAAAGGATCCGGGTAGAGGGGAGCCGCTTCCTCCTCAACCTCTGTTACCTCCGTGACGGGGTCCGCAGTGACTGGCCTCCTCGACTTAGGGCGATAGATCCCTGTCTGGGATGGCGCATGTCGTGGCCCAAATCTACGTGGCCTTTCCTGGGGAGGGGCGGAAATGGGAACAGAGACGATCTCGGGAGTTGCCCCGTTCCGGCCCATCACGGGCTGAGTTGGGTGCAGAGGTAGTTGGGCAGACACCGTCTTGCCCCACCCAAGAGAGGATGCGGTAGCCGGATGACCATTTACCTTAAGTGCCGAAGTCTCGTCATCTCCGTAGGTCCCTCTCGAGGCATGTGCTTTCCATGCAGCAAGAGTGCGCTTAGGTATGTCGAAGATCATGGCCACTTCCTCGAGTGAGTACGTCCCGATCAAAGACAGAGCCGTAGGCCGAAGGGCACTCATCCCGTCCTTCGCAGTCATAGACTTGTAGGACAAGAGATTAGTTCCATTCTCCTCGCACCACTTCACTATAGATAGCATCTGAGATTCGTGGACAACGAGGTACCCTACAGTGAAGAAGGGAATCCCAGGATGTCCCTTGTCTTTGGAGTGGTAAGCCAAGATATTGACCGCCAGAAGTTGGATCTGCTGAGGCAGAAGCACGGCGTCGGCGCACTGACGTATTACGTCAGCCCTAACCATCGCCCTTCCGACAGCAGTCAACGTCCTGTTCTTTCCTCGAAAGAAAGTCTGATCGTCTCCGACCTTGTCCTCGCTCCAGATCTTACGCATTCTCTTCTCACAGAGAGCATACAGCTCCTTCACTGCGAACTTCCCGTGAACGTACATCCGGGCTCCGGCCTCGTCTCCCCGGTTGATTGCCTCTTGCTTGAGCTTCTTTCGAAGAGGGCGAGGCAGCGGAGGAACGATTGAGAACTTGTTCTTACCTAGGTGCTCTCGTCCCTTGATCATGGTTACTCCCAGAAAGGCCGGGAGCGTTGCCACATTCCTGGCAACCTCAACGATGCTCTCGATGTTGTCGACAGACAGGCCTCCGCAGAAGTCTAGGTGGACTGCATTGTACTTCAGGTAAGGAGATGCCTTCCCCACTTCCGCATGAACGACAGTGGTCCCCGGGTACAACTCTTCGCAGAACTCTGCGTACTCCTGCTTCTTATCCACAACACTTATCTGGGACGGGTCAAAGCCCAACCCCACTAGAGTTGAGACATCGCCGCCCTCTCCTCCCAGAACTAGAGACCCCTGATAGGGAATCCCCAAGCTGTTCATGAAATTAGCGCAGCTAATCCACAGCTTCGTTCTGGTGATCTTCTTACCGGGGCTGTCCCCTTTGTAGTTACCAGACGACATGATTCAGTCCAAAAAGAAAGCCCCCGCCTCCATACAGGAGGCGAGGGCCCAGTTAGTTTAGTTAGGTAAGCTATTCAGGTATGCGCTGTTGCCAGGTACCTGTAGCTCGGTTTAGGTCATATACCCTGAAGTCCTCCAGGCCGGGTACGCGCCTTCGTATACTCTGGATTCCCTCTAGCCATTCAGAGGAGTCCGTCTCCGAGTGAATGGTTCGTGGGATGCTCTCATCGAACTCCGAAGAGCGTCCTACCAAGAGAGCGTACCGAAATCTCTCTCCAGTATGCTCATCGATGTAGGTGTTAGATTTAGCGCAGACCCATATGACCCCATCAGAGGGGTCTTCTAGTTGGTCTCCGGTTCCGGGGAAGTACGTCTCTCGTGAGAGAGCTCCTCTTCGTCCTCTTCTTGCCATGGTACTCTCCTTTATAAAGGCCTAGGGCTCTACATGGGACTTATGAGGTATTATAGGCTACTTTTTAAGGGGGACATTAGATGAACACCAAGAAAATTCCTATAAGACCTGGTGAGTCTGTGGGCCGATACTACAGACGGATAGGCAAGCTGAGTGCCGCTTCCAGGCTTGGAGTGCAGAGGAAAGTAGGCAGGGAGTGGCAGAGCATTAAACTCTCCTATAGAACTAAGACAGGAGATATGATTAGGATACGTGGGGCGGAAGGAAGATCCTCTCCTGCTGAAGGACTAAAGAGCCTCGCCAAGGCCATAGTCCTGAACCAAAAAGGAAGACCGTAAATGTCCTATCACCTCTCAACGTCACTATCGGAGCAAGTAGCTAATCTGGCCGATGTCTACTCTCAGGTCCGGGTCCTGCCTACGGCCAGGGACGAGATCCTCAGGAACTCTAGAATGGGGACCCGCCCCAAAGACAGCCCTATTGACCTAACGTCCCTAATGACCCTGGTGGACGCATTTATAGCGTACCGGTACGTGTGGTGGGATCCTGCCTCCCCTGCTATGGAGCTAACCAACCCCTATCTGGCTACTCCAAGAACGTCCCTCTTTACCGCTTGGAGGAGGAGGAAGTGCCGACTTCAGTCCCGAGTAGAGTTAGGGGCTATGCCCGAACCGACCCCGGAGCTCATAGACTCTGACGCCCCACACTATACGACCCCTCCGATGGCACCTAGGATCCTTGCGGGCCACAGCAGCCCCGAGCCCTATACGGAGAAGATTTGGGTCTCCAACCCCTGGCAGGGAGCCGACTTCCCTCGGTACATAGGGTGGCCTTATGCTATTCACCAGGACACCAACCCTCTAGAGTTTGACGTCTATGTGGTGTACGCGGACGGGTCGATTCCGAGCCATGTTGAGATGAACGGAACTCCGGATGTGGTGTCTCGCAACTATACCTTCCAGTCACACTCGGTCTCTGGTAACCGCATTAGGCTTGAGTTCTCTGAGGGCCCGGCAGGAGATGGGTACGACGATCACCATGTGGTTATCGACTTGAAGTTCATCGCATGGGAGGAGACTCCCTGGTCCGAAGAGACTCCGCTCCTTGGGGAGTTTCAAAACGGATACGACAAGTCTCCGGTTGTGGCCCACGGCCAACATACTCTTATCTTGGATACGGTCAACAATGACTCAGGAATGTAGCACCAACGATGCCCCGAACTCTCCGCCCAGAGTTATAGCCTCCGCCCTGTGTTCGGAGTGCAAAAGCACGAAGACCGCTAGGATAGGCGTCAGTAAGGAGAGGCCCGAATCTATCTGGAAATGCGTAGAGTGCGGGCACGTTTTTAGAATAAAGAGAGTGAAAAGTTTCAAGTAGCTCCTTGACTGTCCGTACAAACGTTAGTACATAAGACAGTATGAACGACCCCAGTGACATTGATGAGCTGCTGAAGGGAGACCCTTCTCAGTTTCATAAGGACCTGCAAGAGGCAACTCCGCAGAAGTCAGAGCTGAAGTCTGCTGCAGACGAGCTCATAGATGTTATTGGAGAGGTCGAAGCCCCTAGACGGGTCTTGACCTGCCCCTCCTGCAAGGGAACAGAGTTTACGACTCGGAAGTCTGTAGGGGCTGGGGCTACTATCCACGTCTGCGCTTCTTGCCGAACTAAGGTTCACGGACCCTCCAGAACCAACGCAAGGATGATTGCCTGCAAGAAGTCTAGTACTCCTGCAGGTCCGTACTACAAACCCTCTAGACCCCAATCACCGGTAGGCAAGAACACTCCCAAGCATCGACGTAAGGGAAGATCTATGTCCGCACTAAAGAAGGATTAAAAATGGCGAAACAAGTAAGACCCAAGGGCGGCGGAGCTGTCTCTTTTCACGATCCACCCCCGGACGAGGATAAGAAGTCCCGATATGCCAACATTATCGCCAGAGCTAAGGCCGGGAATAAGGATAAGCCTGGAGACCTAGAAGGCACTCCTCGGTTTGAGGACGTGAATACTGGGTGGGATGCTCCAAGAAAGCCTTCTGCTGGCGGTGTCGTATCCAAGGGTACATCCGACGGACTCCAAGCAGTCGCTGAGGCCTCCGCAGCCGCAGCCGCAGTAAAGGCAGCTGCAGAGGAAGAAGAGAACCGGGGGTCTGGAATTGGGGATGGAGTCAGCGCAGAGGCGGTTGCCTCTGTAGCTCGAGTCCCAGACAGCGATCCTGTAGAGGTTGAGGCCTCTAAAGAGGAGGCTCTCAAAGCGAAGATCGAGACTCGAGTGGACAAGCTGGACATCGGGCAGTACCTGATGAACGGAGAGCTCACTCAGTCTGTTCCCATCATTCCTGGGAAGCTAGTAGTTACCTTCAGGACTGTTACGGATCTCGAGGAGTGTTTTGTAGATGATGAGCTCTCTGCAGGTGGAGAACTAACTGCCAGAGCGTTCCTACGCAGAGCTAACGAGTGGGCCCTGGCATTCCACATAGCGGAGGTCAACGGATCCAAGTGGCCGACGACTATCGATGGAGATGGGACCGTAAGCGAGAAGTCTGTCAAGAGAAGGCTATCCCATGTGCGGAAGCTGTCCTCGCCCATCTTCCACCTTCTATCTCAGAATCTAGCGTGGTTCCTCGAGAGAGTTAACGACTCTTTGAACATGGAAGCGTTGGGAAATGGATAGACACCCCGCTGGGTTGGGCCAGAGCCAACTTGATTTACGACTCCAAGAAGATCGTACCTCAGTTTGGCTCTCTGGCGGAGGCTGTCCATCTCCTAGTCTGGAAATCGAGAGTTACCGAAGAGTTTCACAAGACTCGAGCTACCGCCCAAGCTGCCATAGGAGGCGACAAAGCTTCAGAAGCATTTGATGACTACCGGAGAGTCCTAGATCGTAGGGTCGAGGAGAAGAAGGAAGAGTCTATGCGCGAGAAGCTAGATCGACTGAAAGACATGAAAGCCATTTCGTTTAAACCCGCAGAAGGAGGAGTCAGAAAGAAGAGCTCCTCATTAAAGACGGTAAGGAGAAAGAGATGAAAATTCTTGCAGTAGTAGACGTACACCCCCTCGGAGAAGGAAGAGGTAGGGGACTGTTCGCTCGGATTTCTAAGGGAGGGACTCGTACGTTCGATCTTCCCATTAGTAGAGAGCAGGCAGGAATCCTTCTCTCTAATGTAGAGTCCTTGATCGATAGGGATATTGCGGCTCCCCAGACGCCGGAGGAAGAGAACCTCTTCTCCGAGTTTGCAGCCAATGTCCAAATGGCTGTCGGAGACGATAGTTCCTACGACAGTCCGCAGATAGTGGACGACGAGGATGACCTATGAGTGGATCTTCTGACGATCTGGTCAGGCTTGAGTACAAGCTAGACCTAATTATTCGCGCACTCCAACATAACGACCTGATGTTGGATAGCCGCATGATTCCTCCGCTGGAGGGGATCTCAGAAGACAGCTGCCCTGTCTGTTCGGGGTCCATAAGACTTGAGGTCGACTTTGATAAAGAGACAACAACCTATTCCTGTCTATGCCAACTCCCAGTCTCTGCTGTAGATGGGATTTCGGCACTAAGACAATCACCAGAGCCCTCCAAGGAGAATAACGATGCCAATAGAAGGAATGACGCAAACCCCGAAGTTTCACGGGTCGAAGCGACGAGAAGTAATAGCGACCGCTGATGTAAGCATTAGGCAGGTCCAGGTCCTCGATAAGAACAGCCAAGTCAGAACTCTAATTGTCTGGCAGTGCGGTCCGGACATTATGTACGCAGACAGCATGGATGGCCTGTTCGACCTAACTCGTCGGAAGACCGCACCTAGTTGGGTAGTAGATCAGCTACGAGCCCTTCCCTCGGATAGGCAGTTCGATCACTTAGGAAACTCCAAGTCTAATGGAGTCTCCATAGAGAGCCACGTTCCTACTACAGAAGACGACGATCTTCCTGATTTCGTCCAAGGATAAGCTGTGAAGAAGATTCGCCCAATGCCAGGATGGGTCCTATGTATGGCCCTAAAAGAGGCGGAGAAGTCCGCGTCCGGACTAATAATACCTGGCAGTGCGGACGAAAACGTTACGTCTGAGGGAGTAGCAGAGGTAATAGAGATTACGCCTAAGAGGGGGCAATCTGCTCCGTTTAAGGTGGGAGACAAGATTGTATATAGGGGCTTCTTGAGGTTTTGTAACCAGCTTGGTCATCTCTACGATGACCATCGGGCGTGCAAATACTTCCTTCTGAACGTCGACGATGCCCTCGCTGTCGTAACAGGACCAGGTCGTATTGGTCTCTACGGGGAATATGAGGTCTAATATGAAGAAGGAAGAGCGCCTACAAATTAGAGTGGAATCGGAGCAACTAGAGTTCCTCAGAACATACGCTTCTAAAAAGAACATCACTATAAGTAAAATGGTCAGAGATTTTATCGACTGGCTGATGCGTAGAGATAAGCAACAAGAGGATTCAAGTGGAACTCCAGGAACGCCGCAGAGTTAGAATAACCGAAGTTATTCCTATCTCCCGTCCAACAGTTACGGGACTGATAGAGACATTCCGGACTGCCTTTACGGGCAAGGACAAGCCGGTGCGCGTTCTCTACATTAAGGGCGAAGACCTTATTGTAGAGAGGACTGTCTTGACTACGGACTCCCCCGGAGAGGACCCATTCCTAACTCCATACCAGATGGTACGGCAGCACTCTGAATTAGAGATTCAAGAAGCTGCTCCAGCTCTTATAGCTTGCTGTAGGGCTGCCCAGGAGATCCGGAAGCAAGGGTTCGACTTGACAGGAATAGTCTCTAGGTCCCCCGAAGAAGTTAATGCCTGGCTACCCGAGGAATTAGACTTAGGAAAAACATTCGGGGTAGAGGTATTTATCGATCCTGAGTGTCCAGAGGGGTGCCTGTTTTTCTGCGGGTCCTCCTCTAGTCCCATGATCCGAGACATTGAGAAGTCGATTCTCTGTAGGATGGATTAGTTATGGCTTGTGTTGGACGTTGCAGTATTTATAAGGACCGGCCTCAGTTTTGTAGAGACTACCCAAAGGTCGCCGATTTTATCCCACCAGGATGCACACATCACTTTGTTGGAGACGAACGAAGGGGAGAGTGTCAGCCCGAGGTGTGCCAGGAAAGTAACTGCTGTTCCTATCCCCGAGAGGGCGGAGAGCCTACAGGTAAGGCATTAGATTCTCTAGCCGGTGGAGAGTCCTGCAAGCATTTGCGATGGGAAGAATCCCCAATAGTCGCCATTAAGGTCGCCTCGGACGCAACCCCCTCCGCTACTTCAGAGCTCGTAGGTCATGTAGCCCGTATCTTGAAGGAGATCTGATGTACTCGGATAATATAAATACGGAGACTATAGAGATCGTCCACGAGGAGCCCGATGAAGGAGGCGATAGCTACAAGGTCCTGCTCAAGGTCTCAGATAGGAAGACTTGGAGCAAGTGCGTTGTACAGATGCTCGAAGCCCAAGAGGGGGCGGAATTCGGAGTCTCTGTCCGAAAAGAATACTATCTGCATGAAGGCGCTCCCTCTTACATATGGGTATTGCTGATTTGGGGAGACCTGGAAGATGCCCAATTGGAGCTCCTGCCCATCCTAAACTATAAGGCCCCTGCCAAGACCAACGGCACTGCAGTGAAGGCCGTACCTCCCACTACATCCTCTCAGATAAAGAGGAAGGTCTACCAGACCGCAGACGGGCCCAGAGCGATTACCACCGTTGCCTTACCTCATTACCGAGGCCCGCGTACCGCTGATCCTGGAACTGTAAAGAAGATGGGCCAGAAGGGGTTCGGTGCGACCGTTACAAACCTTAATGCGAGTGAATTATGATGGCGTCTGCTGAAGAGAAATACAAAGTCCTGGCGGACAAGATCGCGGAGGAGAACCGTAAGTCTGCCGAGAGAATGGCTAAAAAAGCGGACTATAAGATCCAGATCTGGTTCAGATCTGATCGGTCTATGCACAAGCCAATTGCGTACACCCTTTCCTTTTGGGAATCGGGAAAGAGACTTCATGGGGGCGGGGACGAGATGATGTACGTCTGCCGAAGGCACGCAGATGCTCCAAAGATAGCCCCGTTCGAGATCGCTAACGTGTCTCGGATCAAGAATATTACGGAGAAGGGGTGTGATAAGCTGATTCCGGGAGGGCTCCTCGATACGTCTGGACTCGTAGTCTGTCCTCACTGTGGAATACGGCACAGATCTGACCAAGTCGGAGACTCCATCTTCTACAGGACCTCCATAGATCAAGCAGCTCGCATCTTAGTGACCTGGTGGCGTAAGATGGAATGCAACGCAGACATCTATGCGAAGTACTCTCCACAAGACCCGAGAACTGTAATGATGCTTCAGAACTACAACCCACGAGTGGCAAGAGAGAAGAAGGGCCTGACCATCTATCCACTAGAGAATATCCTGAAAGACACGATGTCAGGAGCAACTGTAGAGAGTAGATTCAAGGCATTTATTACGGCGTAGGAAGGCTCAATGGATCACTCAATATTCTCAGAGTTTTGCGGGGAGATGGCTAAGAAAGCTATGTCTGCCAAAGCAGTATCTGACTCTGGGATGCAGCCTGGGGATGTGGTCCTAACTTCGATGGGTCCAGAGACCTACATCGGCAATCCCAGCTCTTCTGCTTTTAAGAGAGCTAAGGAGCGGTTGTATAGAACATTCTCCCCAAAACTCCAGGGATCGTACACGCATACGGCCCTTTATGTGGGGGATGGAGATGTAATCGAGGCCAGAGGTGACGGAGTTAAGAGAAGATCTCTCAAGGCCGCCCTAAAGAAGATCGACGGGGCGGTAGTAGTACGTCCCAAGGCGTCTTCGAAGGTTAGGCGAGGGGCCGTAGAGTTCGCTAAGAAACAAGTAGGTAAGCCCTACGAATCCGAGACTTTCCTCGGGGTGCAGGGAGCCGCACTAATTCTACCCAGAAAGATGGATAAGCTCCTAGAACGTGGAGGAACAATAAGGGACGCAGATAGGTTCACATGTGCGAACCTGGCATCGGCTTCTTATGTCTCTCAGGGATTCACTCCTAGGGAAGACAAGGGCTCTTGGTCCCTTACGACGTCCGGGGACTTTCTCAACCCGAAGACGGTGAGGAAGGTAAAAAACCTAGGTCAGAAGTTCACTGGAAGGCCCGTTGTGGGAAGACTCAAGGAGACAGTAAAGGTCTCCCATGCTCCCGGACTGGAGAAGATAGTGAGGAGGCACCATGCCGCACTCTGAAAAGCTAACTGACTTTGTACTGAAGGAGGCATCTATCTTCTCTCCTTTGGCAAACTTCTTCGAGTCCCGAGAGAATAAGAAAGCGTTAAAGAGAATAGACAGTCACTTCCGGACTGATGACAAGAGTAAGTGGGACAGCTTTCTTCGCAATACGGGAAGGAAGTCCTTCGTAAAGAACTTATCTCGAGACCCCCGGTCCGATGAGAAGTTAGTTATGCATGCGGACAACATGAACCGCATGCGATCGGGGAAGAAGCTTGGAACGGTCTCGGGATCTACCGGGAAGAGGTACGACATTGTTAAGCTAAGGGGGAGCCCCCGCCTCGGCTGTAACTGTAATGACTGGCGGTATAAGAGGTCAGTAGCCCTCGCAAGTTCTCCAGATAGTGAGAAGGACTGCCGGCATATCAAACAGTGGAAGAGGGAGAAGCAAACCAAAGTGGCTGGGATGTCATTTCTTAAACAAGATCGACCAGAGAAGGTAAAGGACATCTACAAGGCCCTAAAGAGAGACCATCCCACTATGCCGGCCGAAATGAAGGCACGGATCGCTGCGCGCCAGGGCAAACCTGGCAAGCAGAAGCAGGGGCCTCCGTACAAAGGACCGATAAAATCCGCATCAATCCCTCTCTCCTTTTTTAACGCACTAAGTGAAATACTTTCCCCGTAGGTACCTATGACCGAGAACATGCCGAAACCCAGCGTCCTGATAATGGGAGCTCTAGCTCTCATTGCTGCTGGAGGAGCTGGGTCCATGCTGGGAGTAACTATAGAGCCCCAAAGTACGACCGAGCTCCGGGTGGAAAGGGCACAGTTGGCAGAGAGAGTGATATCTCTTGAGTCGAGAGTAGAACTACTAGAGGGAATTGTTAATGACTGTCAGGCAGTCATAGCAGCCTCTAGAACAAGGCTGGAGGACTAATGTTCCATACACAAGATACCGTCGTCCGTCCTGACGGGAGAGTAGTGTTCTGCGGAGTAATCGTAGGACTGGCTGTGCTGGGTTGCACGGTTGCTGCGGCAGGCCCAGACGATGCCTACGAAACCCAATTGGATGCTCTACAGGAACGCATAAATGCGGCTCAGAGTGGAGAGGTGCCTTCCGAACTACCGACAGCTAAAGAAATAGAGCTCCAGGAGCAGATAACTGCCATGGAGATCCGAGTAGCGAGGGCAGAGACTGACCTCGCTTCGTGTAAAGTAGAGTTAATTCTGGCTAAAGAGAGATAGCTTTGACTCACCCCCGCTTTCACGGAGTTTCCATTACGCCCGGGGGTGAGGCGGGTACTGCGTCTGTAGCTCGAGTTCCTCTGGTTCGCCGCAGTAGCCTTATGACAGCAAAAGAGGACATATAAAACGATGCCAAGAGCAAAAAGAAAGACCCTTGGAGATGCAATAGTCGAGATTAAAGACTTGCAACAGAGGGCAGCAGTACAACGAGCGATGGTTTCTATTCTTAGATCCAGGTACCTCCCCAGAGATGGAGTCCCAGACCCGCAGGCACAGATAGCTTGTGAGGGGGCTCCCGTGTCTCACGACTTGATCGATGAGATGGCGTGTGAATTAGAGGAAGGTGCGGAAGAGATGGAGAAAGCAGTAAGCTCATATATGGCCGAGGAGATCACCAATGGCGCGCAATAAAGACGTTTCTAAAATCACAGAGAGAGTTGAGTGCATCGAGAAGATCCAAGCGGATGGAATCGATTGGCTCGCTAACGAAATTAAGGTTCTGTTCCAGAATGACTCGGTAATCGGCTCAGCTGTTGAGGAGCACGATACTACCATTGGAGCGATCAGAGCTCTGTTGGTGTCTAAAGGGATCCTCACAGATGAGGAGATCGACAAGAAGAGGACAGAGCTGGATAAGATTCGAGCTGACGCGATGGAGCACCAGCAGGCAGTAGCTAAGCAGAAGGCAGAGCTAAACGCCCTGAGTGATGCCGCTGATGCCGCCGGAAAAGAGGGCCATCCTCCCGAGGCATTCATATTTGGGAGCTAAAGAAAGCCTACCGCCCGTACTCCCGTGAGGGTTGGGGACTCGGGACTTGAGATACGGCCATATACGATGGCTACTCCAAGTGACCCCTTTCGGCTTTCCTTTGACCTTAGTCGCTCCCTCCAACGGAGGCGAGCGGCAGGTCGAACTCTATCAGTACTCCGTCTCTTCGGGTCCAGATCTCTCCGCCCTTGGATTTGTTTGAGTACGAGATAGTTTCTATCATGTCTTCGTCGAGCCATCTCCCCAAACAAGACCGCTTGTTATAGACAATAAGCGGCCTGGCGGCAGATCCATGCTCAGCATATTTGGGCTTTCGTCGTATGTATCCTACAAGTGGTTTGGGATGTAGGTACTTCTTAACTCTGACTCTCGTCTCTTCTAGTCGAAGCCATTCAAAGAGCTTGGCTAGGTCTTTAGAACACTCATAGAGAGTGCCGTTTAGTTCAATTACTTCCATCAGGTATTGGTCCCTCTTCGGTGTAAGTGATGTTGTGCGCGTAAGCAGCGGCTTTGCGCTCAATGAGTTCCGCCATGTAGGCGCAGAACGCATTATCGGTATTGTGCTTTTTCTTTAGCCCCATGGCCTCGTCATGTGGGAGCTTGTTCCAGTCATTGAACATCCCCGCGACATTCGCAGGATGTAGGCCGGTCTCTCTAAAGAAGATTTCATAGAATCTGTCTCTAGATTTCTCTGCTTTAAAGCGGGTCATCTCTCCTGGGTCGTGGAACCCGGAGGTCTTTGATGCCTTCTCCCACGCGGTGGCAAGTCTACTTGCAGTATTCATCCTCTCTCCCTATTGGAATCAAAGGCCAGATCTCCTTCGATGTCACATTTGTTACATCCGTCGTTTAGGATGTTCCCGTGTGGACACTCCACCGTCTTCGCACACTCCCCACAGTACTGGCACTCTGTAGGGACTAAGCAGGACCGACATAGGTTCTCTATCGAGAAGGGATCTATGTAAGGTTCCTTTATAGGTCTGGGTTTAGACATTCTTCCTCCGATTTGTCTGTCCGCTCCTGTACGAATCTAGGGAACTGGAGCGCATCGGTATCCCCTCCCTTAGATTTGTAGGTTCGGCTCTCGTACTTGACTTGTATGACTTTGGGCCAGCAGTCCAAGGTTGAGTTCTGGGCTATATACTCCTTGGACCAGCCGTTTCCGCAGCTGCAGATATACGTCATCTCTCCCGAAGAGTTCCTTTGGTAGAGCTCGACTGCGCCCAACATCCCTCGATACTTGCCGTTGCCGTACTTTCCAATCCCGTTCTCAGGATCCCACATGGCTACGAAGTCATCCTCATAGACAGGTTTGATCTTGCAACAGGCGGTGCGCGGCCGTTCTGCCTTACCTCGCAGGTTGAAGCCTTTATCTCCGTAAGTGGCCTCAGGATCGATAGCCACCAGGCCTTCCCATCCGAGAGTCTCAATGTCCTCTTGGATTGCTTCAATCGGCCAGATAGGATCTAGAATGTCCGGCAGGAGTAAATAGTCTCCTTCGGTGTTGTCTACATAGTAGCTGGCCTCACCTCTACGGCTCTTATAGGCCATCTGCCCCAGTAGAATTCCTCCGTCCGCCCAGGCTACATCCCAAATTACAAACCTCAACCACCCTGAGGTCTCTTGGAGGCGAAGGGCTTTCCGGCACTTGCTCTTCAGTATTTGAGCTACGGCCCATCGGTCGTCCTCCTCCCCGGCAGCCGCGATCATCTCTCCGAGGAGAACAGTCCCATTGGGGATGTTGCTGTTCCCTTCGATCTCCATGACGATCTGAGGAAATCGTTCCTCCCAGGGAATGTCAGTCTCGAGATGGTGGGTTCTCAGCATTCGACGAGAGTACATCTTGCACTTCCCCGCCATAGTCTTCTGGACGACCATCATCTCCCCGTCATACTTCCGCACCAACCAAGCTTGGCCCGCCTTTAGGAGTGCGGTCATGCGAGAGCTAAGACTGTTGTAGGGCTTGTAGAAGCAGAGGTTCTCCGGCAGAGGGTCGCACTCTGGAAGATCGTATGGATTTAGTTCCATGCGTCCCTGTTCGCCCGTCTCCCGGTATCCCTTTCTTGTCTTACTCAGGATAGTTCTCTCTGCTATATTCAAAGCATCTTGTTCGGCACTAACTTCATTGGACTTGCCGAGATTCTTGGCCTTGCCGACATCTACGACTTCTTGCATTTTTCCTCCGAGTTGCCCAAACTCGGTATAGATCTGGCTGCCTTCGACGGCGATTCGCCAAACTCTAGTGGCCCCTGACCGGGCCGTGTTATGAAACTCACGATAATCCATTACTTACCTCCGAGGACTTTATGGCCCCAAACCGAAAAAAATTGCTAGACGAGGCCGAAGAAGAAATCGACCTCTTTGAAAAGTGGTTTACTGCTCAAGGGGCACAACCCCTGGCCCGATTCGAGAGGGCTATCTTGAAGACTTACATTGTCGCCAAGGATGAGGGGAAGCTCACAGAACCTTTGGCCCAAGATGAGACTCCCACGCCAACTGGCGAAGCCGTGGCCTAGGCCCCTCGTTAGTTTGGTAAATGGCAGGTAGAGGACTACCTCCCTTCTCGGCCTTAGTAGAGATATACTCTAAGAGGTCTTCGTCGACAGTCCCAGGGAGGACCTTTCCTTCCTCATCGACGATCCACCGGAGACAACTAGAAACATATGCGTCTAGTCGACAGTCATACTTAATAGCGAGAGCCTCAGCTTCATGGTCTACGATGTCCACACAACTAATGGCCCAAAAAGGGAAAGAGCCATCGATGGTAGGACCAAATCCGCATTTCGGACACTGCCAAAGTCCCGGTGCGATCTCTATAAGTCTGTGCCTACCGTTAAGAGGACAAAACATAATATTTCCTTAAAGGGGGGCGAACCCCTCTGGGGGGAAGCCCCCCAGAGAGATCACGCCGCATTGAGCTCGGCGATTTTGCGTCGCCGGGCTGGTTGCTGCTTTTCGATGAACTTCACGAGTGGAGCCACCTTCTTTAGCTCCTCGGCATCGATACTTGGAGATCCCAGTTCCACCCACCAGATATATTCTTCGTGGGTGAGAAAGGCTTCTCCCTCCTGGAAGGCCAAGCTCTCGATGTACGCGAACTCGTTGAGCTCGGGCTTCTCAGCCTTGAACTCGTCGTCGTACACGGGACTTGCCAGAACCCGAGCAGCGATCTCCAGACGCTTCCGCTTACTGGCAGCGTCAACCTCGGCCTTGAAGGCCTTTTCCTTCGCCGATACCTTCTCCTCGACGACAAGGCACTGTGATACAACAGTACCTACAATGGCGCTGATTACTACGAACATACTATGTCCTCCTTTGCTGATATATTTATGCCGTGTTTCTCAGGTATTTAGGGGGTCTGCGTGATCACGTCCGGGCAAGTAAATCAGATGATGATGCAGCAACAGCAGCAGCATCAAATGATGACAACACAGGCAGGGATGATGCCCCATCGTGCCGCCCCGGGTATGTCGTCCTACCCGCCACAGTTCTCCTTTGGGATGGCCCACAACGCGAACCAGAGAGCTTCCAGTCGCGGATTCGACGGAATGATGGGTGCGGCTGGAGGGGTGGTCGGGGCGGCAGGCACTGCCTCTGGAGTTATAGGCCTCGGCACGATGGCAGCCGGAATGGCGGGGATAGCTGTCCCCGGAGCACTCGCTGCCGCAGGAGCCCTCCCTACAATGATTGGGCTGGGGGCTGGCGGAGCCATGATCGGTGGCATGGCCCAAGGTGGGCGGCAGCTTGGCCAAGTAAATCAGATGTTTGGCAACATGGCGTTTGCCAATCCTCAAGCCAGGTACGGCAGAGGTATGTCTACCGGAGACATGCGCACCATGTATGGCGCTATCCGGTCTATCGAGGCGAATGATCCATTCGTAGGCATGAAGGATGCGATGCAGGTGGCGAATAAGTTCACCGAGATGGGCATGCATCAAGGCGTTCAAGACGCAGAAAAACTAGCAGGAAAGGTAAAGGACCTAGGAAAGACACTCGCTAAGATGGCTCGAACGATGGGTACTTCCATCGAAGAGGCTACTCAGGCATTCGGTCAGATGAGACAGGCAGGGTTCTATACGGCCCAGGATGTCATGGGCAATACCTCCCAAATGAACATCATGCGCGGGCACGGAATGACTTCTGGTCAGTTCGGGTCTATGCAAGCTGGCGGCGCTGCGATGGCTCGCGGGATGGGTCACTCAGGAAGGACAGGTGCTCGGTTCACTGGGAATATGGCCCAGGACTTGATGGGAGCAGTTAGTGCAGGAGCACTTACTGGCGAGCAGCTTATGGACATCACAGGGGCCGGGACCGCCACTGAGGCAGCCTCGGCTTTCTCCCAGAGAACTATGGGCAACATGTCCAACTTCATGATGAACCAAGGTGCAGGACAAGCGATGCTTGCCGGCCTGGGGGAGATGCGTGACGGGAAGTTCACTGGAGGAATTAACCAGGCGACTCTACGAAAGATACAGAGCGGAGAGCTGGACCTTAACTCTATTCAGGAGAGAGGCCGTCAGGCTATGTCTACTAGGGGCGGAGCTTCCTCTTTTATGCAGATGAGGGAAGACATCAGCGAGAGCGTCCTGGGGAACTCAGAAGGTACGTCTTCTATCGTCAACATCGTCAGAAATACTCTGAAGGAGAATGCAGGGTACGACGATTCCGACCGGGAGATCTTGCTAAGGCAGCTAACTGGAGCAGATAGGAGACAGGCTCGAGTACTGACTCAACTTGCTGAAAGGCACATGGAAATTAGGCGTAGACGGCAGGGGGATATGCGGCGAGAGCAGGCTGCTGCAGGCTTTGGTACAGAGATGCGCGAGAATTACACGATTGGAGGACAGCTACAGCAAATCAAGGGAAGTATGTCTGAGACCTTTGTTCGCCCGTTCCAGCAAGCGGGGGCAGACATGAAGACCGCCTTTACGCAAGGAGTGGAAGGATTCTTTGATCGGGCCCTAGGAGTCGAGAGACTGTCTGCAAGTTCTGGAATGTTAGGTCGGAATACAAATGACCTGACCTTAGCGAGTATGGCTTCCGGGGGAGCAGGAGGCATCGGTGAGAAGGGGTCTGCTCAGAGACGACGACTCATGGAGATGGGTATCGGGTCTGAGCAATTAGCAGCGTTCCAAGGAGCGTCTACACACAGGACCGGCGGGGATATGGCCGGGAACTATGCGAGAATGGGCAAGATGGACCTGATGCAGAGATCTCTTGCTCACGGGAACGGAGGTGCTCGGGACCTCTCCGTCACCGCTCAAGGACAGGTAGCAGATCTGGCAGCTCAACTTCACCTCGCTGACGAGGGCAAGAGGGAGAGCATCCTCGGCAAAATGCGGGATGTCGTGAAGGGAGAGGCAGGAGATATGAGCGACGATGAGGCAGACGCCACAATCGCAGCTGTCGGGGAGGGATCTGCGAGGGCCGTGGCTCGGATTAGAGGAAGGAGTGAAGAAGGGGGAGGCCTTGGAAGAAGCATGCTCGGGATCTTCGCCGCCTCGCATGGGCTTGATACTAGGAGTGGGCCTGCGTCCGATGTGAGAAGACAGCTAAGGGAATTGGGGGATGCGACTCGACCCGCAGGAGCAGATATCAACTGGAACACTGTAGGTGCGTCTGCGATAGCGGGTGCCACAGTTGTAGGCGGCGTTGGGGCCGGAATAGGAGGAGCTATCGCCGTAGGGACCGCAGGAGTCGGAACTCCGGTCGGAATCGGTACCACTCTTGTCGGCGCAGGCATTGGCCTCGTAGGCGGCGCTATCATCGGAGGTGCGGGAGTCGCTGCCGCAGTAATCAAATCGGGGCTGGCCGAGGGTGAGCACTCCCAGATGATGAAGGAGTTGGAGGGCGGCACAGGGGTTGAGCTTATGGCCAAGCTCAACACCTCAGAGAATATGGCACTGTTCGATCAGATCTACAAAAAGCATGCGGAGACGACACGCAATGAAGAGGACCGAAACAAAGCGGTAGCTGCGGAATTGAGTCAGAGACTTGGGATCAACGTCAAACCGGCGGACGTAAAGATGGCCGAGAGGATGTTTACGGCCAAGGCAGGGCGCGGCGCACAAACAAGGACATCCGCTGACCGAAGAGAAACAGTATCCCTGGCAGGCCAAGTAGCGGGACTTCAGGCGGAGCTGACTACTCAGGCATCTGTAGAGCAGTTCCAGTCTTTCGCTGCTCTTTCTAGAATGGGCTCGGGGATTGATATCCAGGCTGGGGGCGATCTCGATAAAGCCCTGACCACTCTGGCCGCGAATGATGGTCTCTCTGGCATTGAGGCACACGGACTTATTGGCGATGCTGTCGCTGCTGCGGCCGAGGCAGGCATGAGCACCTCGAATTTAGCCTCTAACGCAACCGACTCAACGAGGCTCCTGGCTCAAGGAGCCGAGCAATATAGGGAGCTCCAAGGCCTCGCAGGAGATGACGACGGACTAACTCTAGATGAGCTGGCGGCTAAGACCGGTAAGTCCAAGGAAGCCATCCGAGAGGAGTTAGCCGCAGTAGGAATTACTGTATCTGGAGAGAGGATCTCAGATACAGAGACAGAGAGGGTGATCCGAGGTTACTCCGCCGGGGGAGTGGCAGGTATTGCATCTGAGGGAGCGGCCGGAATCACAGCCTTCTTGGACGAAGGTAAATCGGACATAGAGAGGCAGACAGAGTCGGTGAGGAAACTAGCCGGAATGGTGGATGCTATGGCCGCTCACCTCACGAACACTCAGCCCCTCACCGAGGAGGCTAGGGCGTACTTAGATGGTCGGGGCAATCTAACGACCCCAGACGGAGATAGGAGATAAACAATGGCGTACGAAGAAATAGATATGGAGAACGTTCAGATAGCGTCCATGATCTCTGATACCAGGACGGAAGCGGGCTGGACTTATCGTGACGTGTCCGGAATTAAACAGTCCGTAACTATTGTAGAATTCCCGACAGTAGACGATATGTTGGAGTTGGGAATGAAGAACATCGCGGCACAGAAGAAGTTCGGGGTCGAGTACACCTCGATCATGTCGTACGACATAGTCACTCAGATAGTTAGAGTGCACCTACCTGTGGAGCGATAAATGGGAAATCCGACAACAGTCTTCCAAGAGATTGGCAATGAACTATTTGATGCAGTACACAGTTCCTCGGACGGCCTATTCTCTAGTGCCCCTACAGCCGACTCCTGGACAGGAAGCCGCTCCGTAGCAGGCGACCGGTTCATTCGACGGCCTATGCGAGGTATCACCGTAAAGGCCGACACCTACGCTACGCTCGCTATTACTGGAATTAATCAAGGCCTTTACAACTCTTCGGTTAGGCCGAGGGAGTCGGATGAGACTCTCATGAGCGACTACCAGTACACTACCAACTTCCTTCTGCAATCCATCACTGAAACACGAAATGAGAAGACGCAGTTAGTTACTACATTTGGCGCTACATACGCATTCTTCTTCGGTGAGCAGCCTAGAATACTCAACTGCTCTGCAATCCTGCTGAACGCTGCCAACTTTGATTGGGAGCGTGAATGGTGGGCTAACTATTCTGAGTTCTTGAGGGGGACCAGCTTAGCTGCCCTAAATGCTAAAGCTACTCTCGAGTACGACGGCTATGTAATAACTGGGTACCTGACGAACTCAACGACTATTAAACAGGCATCTGATCCTCAAGTCGTACAGCTGAACTTCTCTATGTTTGTAGAGAGCGTTAGTGGGATGGACGGTGTTGGGGACACAAGAGCTGTAGCGATGGGGGCTAGACAGAATGCGGAGCTGCTAGGAGTAGGGGACGCAACTGGGCGATCGGCAGAATCGTACACCTCGACGACCGCAGCCGTGAGAAAAGCCAACATAGCCTTACAGCAGCAGGGAGGGTTTCTTGGGTTTGTGAGCAAAGCTGCGGGAGCTATCTCCGATGCGGGAGCTCTGCTCGATCAAGGTATTCACAAGATGCGGAACATGCTCTACGGCAGGAACCTTATTCTGCCCGTTGGGTATACGAGTGCTCGTGCGAGCGTCCCCATCTTCCCGGAAGGAACCGGGGTAGATGACTTAGCGGGGCAAACGTTCAGCACGGGGACCTTTACAGGAGACCTAAGTTTCATATCCACGGACGCTAACCCTAGTCCCGGAGCCCACAATATAGTGGTGCGGTCCAATACCGATGGCTACTTAGGCACTGATGCGAGGACTTCAAAGTTCCAGACTGAGGCCCAGCACTACTATCAGAACTTCGACGAATACGTGAACTACCCTCCAAATACGACGGCAGACGCGCTTACTGAGGCCCTCTTAAGTGAGTCAGTTATAGATCAAGCGGCTGTCGGCTACCCACTAAACGCCTCAGCTGTCTCTGCATTTACGGCTATGGGGCTATCCAAGCACGTGAAGCCTCTCACCGACTTGGGGGATCCGTTCACCACTGCCATGACGCTTAACAAGGCGGCGGTTGCTCAAGAGGTTGCGTTCACAGTGATCAATACCCTTGCTAGGGTGGCCTACGGGGGAATGGTTATGGCCATCGGAGATAGTATCGTCAACAGCCGAAAGGAACTACAGGACTCTATTGAGAATCCGAACTCAGGGAACCTTGATGCGGCTGTCTTGGAGTCCACGTTAGCCTCTATGACCGAAGAATCCCTCTCGGCCGAGCAAGAGCGCCTCGTAAATGAGGCCCAAGCAAATAACAATACAGTCTACAAACCTACCCAATCTGCCTCGGATTCCGAGGTTGCAGACCTGCGTGGAGAGACTGGTACCACTTACAACGTGGCAGAAGCCATCTTGTCGACGATATTGTAGGTGATGCATGAGTAACTATGAGCTATCAGGTACGGGCGTAGCGCAGTATATAGACTGTAGGCTGTTCTTAGAGGGGGTTGAAGTTCCCGTTATCAGTGCGTCGGTCACTGCGAACCTAAACAGTCCCGCCTCTGCAAGTATTCAGATCATCCCGGAAGATAGCTTAGCTACGTTTCAGGCCAGGACGGTAGTCCACCTATTCTACTTAGACACTGATAGTTACGTAGGAAGTGGAGATCAAAGGCCGGCAGACCGGCACTATAAGCTCATGTTTTGCGGTGAGGTATTCTCCACAGCCTTGAGCAAGTCAGGATCTGGGGCCCGATCTTGTACTTTAAGCTGCCTGGATTTCTCTAATGTTTGGGATACGAACTACTCCTACATCCTGCGGTACGGACAAGATGCTAACCAGACTGGCGGCGCTATCGTAGCTAACCAGGGCGTCTTCCTTGGTGCAGGTAGCAATACCTCAAACCCGTTTGATGACATCGTGAGCTCCCCTGCCATGGTGGTGCGGAGATTTTCCTCCGCAACGCCAGGTCATCCAAACATCAATGGGACAGGCAATAGTTGCCTGGGAGGGCTTCTCTCTATTCTAGAGCTATTGAGCGGAGTCCAAGGACTCTACTTCGGAGTCAACCCTTGGGCTACTGTGACAGAGCGCAGAACCCGAGTACTAGAATCGATAATCACAGACTCAGGGGAAGTTGCCGCAGCTTTGTACGACCAGCAGGTCTTCGCAGACTGGCTCCAGAATAAGACTGGACACGCTGGGTCGGTAATTAGCTTCCGACAGATCGTCGACATGATTCTTGGATATGTCTACTACGACTTCGTTCCCAATCCGACTCCTTATTACACTCGAGGGTCGGATGGGTCTGGGAACCCAGGAAGGCACACTCCGGCATATCGAGTAGAGGAGGGATCTGCGACAGGCAGCGCCCTGATGACGACACTTACCGAGACCTTTGGGGTAAGCGCGAAGATAGGGGGCCTTAGGGAGGAGTTCGCCGAAAAGTGCGTTGAGGTCCTGACGAAGCTGAAAGAGTCCAACATTAAGGACACCGTCAGCCAGGTAGAGGGAGTTCTCAGCCGAGGTTGGGCAGTTACTTCCGCTTACAGAGAAGTGGATGACAGGATGCGTATATCGAAGGTGACCAGGGCGAAAGCAATCGAGATGAGGCCCGACTACGCGCACGATAACGGATTCGCGATGGACATCAGCCTCGTCAAGAGGTCTACTTATAACTGTGGTAACCATCCTTGGAGGCTGTCTACCGACAGTACCAATGTAATTGGCCTTCAGCCTGACGGAAGTAACAGCTCTCACATTCTAAGAAGATGGCGGCACGCCCTGTGGTACCTACAGGGAGTCGAAGGGGGAGCCCTATACAATCAAGCAGTCACAGAGGATGTGGATGCTGTAGCCGCCCTTATAATGAACAATAGATCGTCAATGGCAGGGTTTGGAGGCCAGAACGAAGCAGGCAATGCGAAGTTAGAGTCAGATGTGGTGTTTATCAAGGAGGCGATGGTCCCTTTTTACAACAAGCTGGAAGAGATACTCGACGAAGTGGGAGGCCTCTCCTGGGGAGGTAGCTGGACTAATAGGAAGTGCCCCTTCTACAACATGATGGGAATCGGTTGGGATCCGGTCCACTTTCAGCTGGCCGGCTGGAAAGGGAAGATGGACGAGCCAACAATCGGAGGAGTATCCGCCCCAACTATCACCGTCTCCGATGGTCGAGAGCGAGAAAGGCTTCACTCTTTTATCTTCAGGCCCAACATCTGGTTCGCTGCTCCCCCTCGATGTAATGTCATGTTCCCCGATGACATAGAGAACTTCTCTTACCAACGACAGATGATGAGAGAGACAACGAGGCTCCAGCTAGACTCGTACAACCAGTTCTACGAAAGTGCGATTGTTAATCAGTACTACTTCGCTCCTCAGTTCGAGGAGGGATCTAGTCTCGAGATCGGAGGGATCGGTAGTGTCTCCAAACTGATTGTGTACGAGCACGAGAAGTTCAGTGGGATTATCCCGAAGATGGAAAGGATCTCTGAGATCTCCTTCTATGCAAAGCAAGAAGGAGGCAGGCAAGATCTTCGCTACAACACCGATAACCAGGTCATCGGAGGAATGGATAGCAGCGGACAGAACGTATCCGCTGTAGTGGAGAATGAGGCCGGGACGGACTCCAAGAAGACTCTCGAGGACTATGCTCAGCAAGTTGCTCACTTCAATCTACTGACTCATAGATATGACTCTAGGACGGGTTCCTTCTCTGCAAGATTCTTGCCCCGACTGGCCGTAGGCTTCCCTGCAGTAATCATAGATAAGCCTCTGAACCAGGCGCAGGTGGACGGTTCTGATGTCAAAGTCGAGACGCGTCCCATTCCCCTGGGGGAGACTCGTCCCGTACACTGGCTGGGCATGATTGATAGTCTTACGCACACCATTAACCAGTCAGGTGCGCGCTCTTCCGGAAGTCTGAAGTACGTCAGGTCTCACCGTACTGGAGACGAGACCGATGACCTATTCTGTGAGAATCTGACTGATCAGGCGAAATTGGCCATCCAAGACACGTCATTCAAGATAGATACGGGAGACCAACTCTACAATCTTGCGGAGACCGCTTGGGCCTCGGACGGCACTACAGGCACCGATGACTGGATGATGCAACGACTCGTTGCATCTACTATGGGCTTGCCAACCTCTGCAGGCCTCGTGGCGACTTGTCATGCCTGGGGCTCTCTCCAGGCTCAAACCAAGGGAGAGTGGGCACAACAGCTATCGAGCTCGGCGCTGGGGCGGGGAATTGAGAACCAAGCAACATCCCAAACTCGCAGGCCCGTACCGTCGGACCAAAAGGGCTTTACGGGGAGAATATCAGTCCCTGCATCTCTTAAGACCGGTGCAGGTGAGGTAATTCGTCGGGCCTACTACACCGGAGAACCTACTCCCGTGATTGTGTATTGGAAGTGGGATCATGACTCAGTCGGTATGGCATCTGCCATTTCAATCTTCCCCGTAGAGGGGGCCAGCGCTCCTGCACTAAAGGAGAGAGGGTTTAGGCCTCTATCGCAGTCTGAGCTCCTCACCGGGGACCTGCAGGAGAAGATCAAGGGCAGCCCTGGGGTGGCCGTTAGGCTGGACTGGGAGGTTCGGGTTGAGGCCGTGGCTGGGCCGGCCGACAGTGAGTCCACCGCTTTTTATGACTATGTTGCCCTCCGAGAGCAAGTCATTTGGCTTCCCGGAGACACCCTAAACGTTCAGGTACAGGATACCTCCAGTGCGGGAGGAGGTAGGCAGCTACCGGTAGAGGAAGCCATCATGCCTCCCTGGGTTTCTGATGAGTACAAGAATGCAAACATCGGAGATAAGATATACCTGCCGTTTTTTGGGTGCAGCTCCATTGTCGATGCGATAAAAGGCCATGAAACATACGATGATTTGAGCACCCACTCAGTTGAGCAGGCCGTAGATCAGATCGCTATGGAGTATTCCATCCATACGAACAGTGGCAGGACCCAAGCACTCAGCTATACAAGAAGCTTCAGCAGGCCTGTTGCAACGTTCCCGGATGTTCTGTATCCCAAGGGATGGCATATCTCGCAAGCATTCCCGGAGGGGGACGGGTATGTCGTTAGTACTTGGACAGTCCTCGATACGGCGGATGCTAGTGATCCGGAGAAGGTTAAGATGAGTGGCGGATTTCACTCAGGGTGCGTATCTGGAACATCTCTAGAGTTCGGCAACGCATTAGAGTATCTAGATATCGTAGGCAAGAGGATGTCCTCTAGGATGTCTCTGTCTGAGAAAGACACCATTAGTGAAGCAGAGGCAGAGAAGCTAGATCCTCGCGCAGAAAGAGCCTCCCGTGTTATAAGATACCGGACTGCTATCCGGGGTGCATCAGCTCTCAAGAGCCTCGGGAGTGTGACAGGGGATCAACATGTTCTACCGGGCGCACTAGGCAAAGTAGTAGGAATAGGAAGACTAGGATGATTGATCAAACAACACTCGCAATCTTTTTTGATGAAATGAAGACGGCTATGGCCCCTCCTCCTGCTGCAGTAGGAAAGATGTCCAAGTCTATGAAAGCCCTTCTTGGCGTAACTGCCGTCGGCGGTGTCGCCGCTGGAGTCAAGGGCGACCAGGCACGAAGAGACCTGATGACAGGTCGAGCCATGCGTCGGTCACAGAGAGGTTACTAAATGTCCGAGAAAGGAGATAAAGCATTAGAGGCTTACTCTAAGGCGCGCCCCTACGTGTATCGTGGGGCTAAGTTCGCAGTACCTGCTGCTCTCCTGTCAAAGATGTATTCTACTAAGAAGCTCGGCCCCGGAGTTATAACGGCGGGGGCCTTCGCTGCAGGCGTAGGGGACAAGGCCCTAGAGGAAGCGGGAAGGCTTAGTTCCATTAGGAAAGAAAAAAGGAGACTCCAAATGAAAGAAAAGAAGGCCAATTTTAGTATGGATGAGGATCCAGGACAGGGCGTCTTCCAGAGAAATCCAGAAGCTATGCTCAGTCAAGGCATGGAACTCTCTAATGTAGAGAACACCAATGCTGCTCTTTCTCGACTGTTTGACCGAAAAGATGAGATGGCTCGTCAGTCTAAGGACCAACTAGGGTCTCTGTTCTCTAGTAAAGATCACTACGGTCGACAGACTAGATTGGGAATGTCAGCAGACGAAGCGTCGAAGGTGATCAATAGAGCATTTAAATGAGTAGTAAGATCCTCGACAGGTTGCAGAAAGAAGCAGCCAAAGACCCTTATCAGTTCCCCAAATCTTGGACAGCGAGCAAGTCCCCGAAGGATTCGGGGTCTAATAAGTCGTTGCAGGAGATGGATATGTGGAGGACTTGGAAGTCTTCCGGAGAAGATCCGGACGATCTTCAGCCCCTCTTGACTGCGCTGAATCCGATTATAACAAGTCGGGTGAATCGCCAAAGAGCCCCTAGAATTCATAAGCCCGCTATCGAGGCACATGCTCGGACTCTTACTGTCCAGGCCCTGAGAAGATTTGATCCCAGCAGAAAAGCGACAGTCTCAACTCATGTGTACAACAACCTAAAAGGACTGAATCGCTACGTAAAGAAGCACCAGAACTTTACTAGGATTGTTGAGCAAAGAGCGTCTAAGATTGGAGACTACCAACGAGGGGCACAAACCTTAAGAGAAGACTTAGGAAGGGACCCAACCTCGCATGAACTGGCCGACTCCCTGAAGATGTCGGTTAGGAATGTGGAGAGGCTTCAGAAGGAGCTAAGGCCTGACATCTTCGCCATGCCAGATCCAGCGACGGGAGCTATGTACTCCTTCGAGGAGGAGTTGCCCGTCCACAGAGAAATTCTCGAGATGCTTCCTTATGAGCTCACATTAGATGAGAAGAGAGTCTTCGATGTTTTGTTTGGGAGAAGCGGCCAAAGGGCCGAGAAAAGTACCAACCTAATCGCTCAAAGATTAGGTTGGTCTCCGTCAAAGGTCTCTCAGGTAAAGGGCAGCATTGGAGAGAAATACAAGAAGTATATGGAGGCCTTCTAATGTCGACGAGCGTAGAAGATATCTCAGAGATCCTGGGAGCGCTGAAGGAGGCCCTTGATGGTCCTCTCGAGGACGCCGAGAAAGCTGTCCTTGAGGAGAAGTCCTGGCTGGAGACTGTTTACAAAGGGCTGACAGGATCTGATAGTGTGTCGAATGCCCAGATAGAACTAACTTCTGCGTACACCTATGGCTTTTTGTCAGAGAAGTTACCGGATTTGGCCCAAACCATTGAGATAGACTAAGGTACCCACCGACAGAGAGACCCATGAGCAACGACTACGAAACCCAAGACATGGCATTTGCCGCATACCTTGTTGAGAAGGGCTGCCAGATCTCCAAGGTAAAGAGAGTGGGTCGCAGAGTTGTGTGGTCTTTTTCTGTTCCTGATGATAGGTTATCTACCTTAGAGGCCGACTGGCCTTCTAGCGCAGAATCTAGGTACTTTAATGTCTATCAGACCTTGAAGACGCAGATAAGAAAGATATAGAATAGACTATCGGTTGAAGAGGCGAGCGGCAAAAGCTTCGTCCATTTACAGACCCCCTCCAATTCTACCTTCGGCAATGCTGAGGTAAGGTAGTGGGGCAGTCGTACATGGATATTGGGATAAGTCCCAAACGGAGCTCTAATGAATCGCCACCGCAATAAAACCGAGAGTGCCTACATGGCCTCCTATATCGGTACCCAGAGCGCGGTGTCCCTACCAGGTAAGGCCCAAGAGTGGCCTCCTTTACATCTTAGTGGGCTTCAACTTGCCCCAATCAATCGTTCTACTGGGCCTCTCACGGCTTAAGGAGTCATTCAATGCCTTTACTGACCACTTCCGCTACTTTCGATGTTCTTGACTGGCAAACGTCCAATGGTGGGGCCGACGGTACCCTAACTCTTGGGTACATAATGTCCTCGCCCTTCAAGCTAGGTGAGGGTACCCAGCAGATTGTCGTATATGATGGCAGGATTCTGAAGTACGGCGATGCCGTAAGCTTCAGTACTGGTGGTGGCCCTCAGCTTGGTGTTGTCTCGGATCTCTTTCAAGGCGACGGTACGGCAACGTACCACGGCATCGTGTACTTCCAGTTTACCGGGAACGCGGCCAGCGTAAATGCAGATTTCGCGGCCCTGGCCGCCGGTCCCAGCATCTCCGCTGACTTCGTGTGGACGGGCTACGACCTTAGCGGCCTCCAGGAGAATCTCCAGGTTATCGGCCAAGCTCAGATAGACAGTACGGAAGTCAAGTACACGTTTTCGGCCCCATCCGGAGCTATTCCGACAGACGATAGTGGGAATGACCTTCAATGGAAGATTAGGGCTACCGACTCTAATTCTGAGTCCATGACGAGTCCGGCGATCTCGATTCCTGTCGATGAGGGTGCCAACATCTGGTCGGTTTTGCACACCTTCGACTTTTCTAACTTCTCTTCCCCTCCTGCTCCCGGCGAAGACGTCTACATGGAGCTGTTGATAGGTCACGCTGACCTGACCGGGGCCGCCAGCGTCGTCGAGAACGACGACTTTGTCGCCACGATGTCAATCCTGCCCGTCACGATGGCTTCCCCGAGTCTCAATGTAGACGTTGGCTTCGCTGGAGGACTCGTCCTAGACGACTACGCCGATGAGGCGCGGATGACGTGGCAGGTGTGGAACCCTGCGAACGCGTCCTGGGTTACTATTGTGGATTCTGATGCGGACTCGGAAGGGTATTACGGAGGAACCTCCCCCAGGCTCTCCGCTGATGTCTCGTCGGTGCCCGTCGCTGTGTACAGTCCCTTCGGGTCTGTAGGAAACGGCATCCATCGGTTCATTGCCTGGGATGAGTGGGGAGATTCCTCGTTCCAGACGATGGGAGACTTTGGAAATGAGGCCCAGTTCACCGTATCTCTAGATAACGGTGCGCAGGATAGTGCGTACATCGACCAGAGGTTGGAGCACTACCTAGACGGAAGGCTTAAGTACGACACAGGTGACGGAGATGAGTGGCTCCTCAGTTACTTCAGTGACGTCTACTCGACCGCAACAGACCTCCATACGGTATTTGCATTCCGGATCGACGATGACTACGCGGACGCGGTGTACGTTCAGGACAATAGTTCAGTTCATGCGGACGGCCTAGCTTCTCAGTCCGGAAGTCCCGACCAGATCAAGATTGACTTCGCACAGGGCGCGGGCGCTACATCCCTCGAGGTTATTGCTGACATCCAGAATGTCTATGCCGGAGGCGGCTATGTATTCTTGGTCGCGCAGGGAGGGAACCCAAACGACCGAGCAAACGAACTGACTGAACTTAACCCCGCCAGCCTGCAAGATGGCGGCGGCGGCGTAAATGAGATCTACGTAGAAGTCGATAGCGCCTGGCACGCAGGGTGGACCGTTCCCGCACATGTAGAGATCTACGCGGTATACTCCAACGGCCAGACCGTTCAGATCGGCCAGGTTAATGAGGCTGGAGAGTTCTCTCCTCTAGGTAACGGCCAGTTCCCTGCAGGGTTCGACGCGGAGTCCGATCTTGCGGCAGGTTCTGTACATGCCGGTGACGGCTCTTTCATTACGGACAACTACCTCGCTTACGCGCAGGCTGTAGTTATCGATTGGGTGTCTGCGACAGACACCACCATTTCGGTACGTCTCCTGGCCCTGACGGATCCCACTAACCGTCTCACGTCGTTCAGGCTGCATGACCAATCCAACAGCGCCGACCTTGGGATTTGGTCTCTGTCCACTGATGGTTCTGGAGACTTCGACTGGGTAGACAATGGCGACGGTTTCTGGCAGGTGAACATCATCGCAGATCCTGCCTCGGGGATTGGAGACGATATCATCCTCTTTGGTTTCGTCCAGGATGATCAGTTAGGCGAAGAGTGGCAGGCTGCCGGAGGCAGGAACTTCGGAGTTCTCTCTGGAGGAGCCGGAGCCGGAGGCGGAGCCGCCGGCCTATGGGATGGTGTCTACAACTCTCCAGTAGTGTTCGAGAGAGTTGTTCCTACCGGAGCCGACGCTTACTTCCCCTTCCAGGCATCCACAAATGGCATTACTGACTGGGCCGCGACCCTCTACCAGGTAGATGATTCTGGCCAAGACCAGGCAGTAAGCACGTTCTCTGGTGGGGTCTCCCAGACGGGGTCCATGATTATTGAGGAGCAGAGTGGTGGCATCTACGCGATGCAGGTCCCTGATGGGGATATGTCCGATGGAAGTATGTACTACGGTGTCGTCAGTTCGGTGGCTACCGGAGAGCAGATTCGTATTCCTCTCTGGGTCAAGGGCCCAAGTGGACACATCGCAGATGTCTTAGCCAACCAAGTCCATCTTAAGGACTTCATGACCTCGAATTTTGGCGGCATTCTGAACCAGATCCAAGGCGGTCAGCTTCTCGAGGATATCTTCGTAGGTAGTGACCTCCTGGACGGCATTGACAACCTTGGAGAGGCCCTTTTGGCCATCTCCCAGGACTCGCACAACTCGACAGTTTCCCTTGGAGATCTTCAGAACGAGATCGGCCAGATCAACGGTAGTGGCTCTCTCCTAGAGACCCATCTGGAGAATAACTACCCTGATGAGACCCATGCTAGCGCACTCGCTGCTCTGTATGACGGTCAGGTTGCTCTAGAGGCGTCTATCGATGAGATCGTCAACGACAACGGCGACGGAATCCTCGATACAGTGCAGTCTCAGCTCGGAGAGATTTCAAGCTCTTCAGATCAGTCAGGGAGTCCATCTTCCCTGTCCAATGGCATGCAGGCGGACGGTAGTGACGAGAACGTAGCTAACGCCCTCGCTTACATCTTCCATGCTGTCGGAGAGAACAGCGATCATCTCGCTTCGCTCTCTAATGACAACAGTGACGGTCTTGTAGACGGAATCATTACGGAGCTGGGGAGTATCGAAGGCTCCCGAGACGACGTGAATGGCAACTCTACCTTGGATGCAGACATCAACGGAAACGGGGATGATCGAAATGTTGCCAATGCACTGGCCTATATCTACCAGAGAGGACAGGAAAGAGCAGGGGTCCTCAACAGCATCACCGATGGCGGCGGTACCGGCCTCTTGGATGTCCTTACCACTCAGGTAGGAGACGTAGATGGGTCCCAGGATAAGCAGGGAGCCTCTATTCTCGCCTCAGACCTGAACGGTGACGGGAACGATAAGAATGTCGCCAATGCTTTGGCCTACATCTATGAGGGCACGCAAGTCGCCATCTCCGATGTTGGAAGTCTCCAGTCTGACGTGACCGAGCTTATTAGCCGGGTAGCGGATGTCGAGGGCAGTCAGTACGACGGGACCACAAGTGCCCTAGACTCCGATATGAACGGTATGGGAGAAGACAGGAACGTGGCCAACGCCCTGGCCCACATCTACCAGAAGGTGATCGACCAGGAAGCCACGGATGTTTGGGGCTTTAACATTGACCAGGATGGAGGCACTCAGGAAGCTGGGGCTGCCCTTGACCATATCTACGACGAAATCGGAGAGATCGGGGCACTACCGGGCGGCGCGAGCCTCTCCAATGATGGACACACCACTCAGGCCGCAGCTCTCGAGGCGATCTACAATCGACTCGGAGGAGATCTGGACCTGAACGTCTGGGATACTCTCCTAGATGATGGTGCGGCCGGAGAAGCATGGAATGGTATGGAGGCCCAGCAGGTACTGGGAGCCATCCACAAGGTGACAGCCGCCCTGCCTGACGCAGGTGCTCTATCCTCTCTGGCGACAGCCGCCTCTTTGACAGCCCTCCAGGGTGACGCCACGGCTATCAAGGCCAAGACGGACAACCTACCGGCAGACACTGCACAGGAGCTTACTGATATTGATAGCGCTCTTACCTCTCTCGATAACGAGGTGTCGGGTGTTTCGACAGACATCGGAAATCTCGATACTAAGATCGGTACTCCGGCATCAGCGGCGGGGACGGTTTCGGGAGACATCGCGGACATAGCGACCGCAGTAGGTAACTTGGGTACCTCGAGTTACAGCGCAGGGGAGGACTGGGATCAGCAGACCGGTTCCCATAACATTGCAGGGTCCTTCGGAGAGCAGCAGAGTCAGATCCACGCAGAGGCTACAACTGCAGCTACGCAGGCGTCCGCCTCAGCAATCTCTGCAGCGTCTGTCGATGCCAATGTAGGCGCAGATGGTGGCGGAGCCGCTACGGTCTTCGGCAAGATTGCCGCTGTTCAGGCAGTTGTCGACACCCTGATGGTTCAGACCAACGCCCGCTTGCTTGTCGCGGTCCCCTCGGAGTTCTACTCCGGGGCGGTTCCAGTGTACTTGTCGGTAAGTGTTACGGTTGTGGACGGAGTAGACGGTGCTCTTGAGGACCCGGACGACAGCGAGGTGGGCATGAGAGTCTACTTCGCCGATGCGAATGGAAGTGATTACCACGCTCAGAGTGAACTGTGGGCTGACTCCGGTCAGAGCGCAAATCTGCAGAACACGTCGTTCCGTAATGCAGGGAACGCAAACTGGTACGCCATGAATGTTCAGGGCACCGGAAAGTTCGCAGCCTGGATTGAAATCGAGGCCTATGCCCAAGGGAGTATGCTCCTCGAGTTCGAAATGCAGGACAGTGATCCGTCGAACACAGCTCAGCTGTTCTCCTCGGTTAAGAGCGTCCTGGTCCGATCCCCGGTCCTTCAGACCGCAGTCGGGATGGGTGGAGCGTTCTAAGAAGACTATTTAGTCGAGATAAAGAGGCCCCTCCTACCGAAAGATAGGAGGGGCTTTCTTTTGCAAGAGTACCTCCGTAGTGATACATTCCGTGCAGAGAAACACCTCTACTTCTGCACTTTTTACTTAGGAGCCCAGAATGGCAGCAAGACACTGGAAATTCGTAGGCGGAGACAAGTCTCCAAGAACCAGCTTAAACGCCGCAACTGCGGCAGTTCAAAAGGATAACGCAGGAGAGACCGCCATCTTTAACTGCAAGACCGGAGAGCTGTACGATCTTCTAGGAGACAAATACCCTCCCCTGGTTCGTCATCAGTACGACAAGGTGATCCAGGTACTGAGCCTAATCGTGGTACATCACCAGCTAGGCGTACCGATCGACCCAAAGAACTTGCTCCCCATCATCACTCAGGTAGGTGGGCCTGTTCTGGAAGATGTTAAGGGCCAGGCAGGAGATCTTGCAATACAATTAAAGAGACTAACTGAGGCGGCAGAAGATGGCAGTAGCGGACCTATCGAGAGCAACAACCAAGTATGAGGCAGCATTATCCTGGAGTAGATTTCTAGTAAATGACCTCATAGAGAAGCGCGAGAATCGTCTTCAGGCGCTCGCCCCGCTCCTATACGTCTTCGAACTTGCAGAAGACGGTAATGTAACCCTGCCCTCAATAGGCCACCAACTCTCGCATCCTCCTGGGGCTGAGCAGGCCAAAGTAATTCTTAGTGCCTACAAAGACCCGTTTGCCTACTTAGTGGTCTTACCGGGCATGCCTGTACCGGAGAGAGTGTGGACAGGCCCTACCTATTCTGTGAAAAAGAGAAATGAGATCCCCATCTGTATCCCAGGGGCTATGATCGATCTCGGCAAGTTCGATTTTTACCTTATGGGGGCGTTTATCAGTAGAGAGGACAAGAGGACATTCTGCTCTTCGTTCGGAAATGAGAAATTCGGCCCCGTTCGAGAGAGCAGGGAGGTCACTGGAGGAGCTCTTTCTAATCTCTGTAGGATTGGGGGAGTAGAAAACTAATGAATCCAATTCCCATAGGAGAAGAGTACCCGCTGTTCGTATATGACCCTCCTTCCGGAAACGTGGTGAGCGTAAGAGTATCTCACGTTGATGATCCAGAGGACGCAGAGGCATTGGTCTTGGATGCGGAACCTTCAGTTCCGGGGCATCCAGTAGTATACTCAAGTGGCTTTACTCCCTCTAAACTGGGCTGGCATATTGCCACCTTTTCTGTAGATGACCGTTTGCCGGCGGGAGTGCACAGGTTCTATGTAAGTGAGGACTAATGGGTATGGAGTATAGAGACCGAGTACAGGTTGGGAAGCCTATCCTCCTCACGTTCCAAGTGACTGCAGGATACACCGTAACTGCCAGGATCCAGAGGTCAGATGATGACTCTGGGGCATACATTACTCTGCCATTACCTGAGACCCATACCTCGACTGGCCACCCCTCTGTGTATACTGCGAACTACTACCCTCCCGTGCAGGGTTGGTACTTCGTCACATATAAGGCCATTGGGAGCTCTGGGGACCCTTCCGATGTGTCCATAGATGCTACTAGATTCTTTGCCCACGAACGAGTTATGAGTGAGGAGTCTGCGACAGGTAAGGCGTCTGCCAGTGGCATATTTAATGGTGAGGCAGGGCAGTACACCTTTACGTCGTCCACTGGAGGCTCCTAATGGCATTTAAGACGGTCGGCGAAGAGACCACAACTTCGCTAACGATTCAATTTACTACCGAAGCTGGGGCTGAGTATCTGATCAACGCGGATGCGACCCCAACTCTGACGATCACCTTAGAAGGCGACCCCTTCTCTACAGTAACCGACGCAACGAATGACTCGACAGGAGAGTACTCGGCAGCGTGGACTCCTACTTCTGGTGGGGAGTACCTACTGACCTGGTCCTTCGTCGTAGAAGGCACATCATACGAGACCACAGAGACCATCTTTGCGCTGACTGACGCGTCAACGAGTGCCACGGAGACCTCCGCAGATCCAAGTACCGTATGCGCATTGACCGCTACTTTCGTTGATGCCGGAGGCCTGGCTCTTGAGGGAGTCTATGTCCGTTTCTCTGTAGGAACGACGGCTTCGGCCCTGTCTAGCATTGGATTCGTGGCAGGGGACGCTACCGCAGTGTCCGACGAGTCTGGAGAGGTTTCATTGTCTGTGGTCAGAGGGGCCACCGGGCTCCTAACGGTCAGTGACGTTGGAATAGTTCGGCGAGTGACAATCCCCGACGCCACAACGAAGGACCTCTTCGATATGCTCGCAGAGGGAGAGGATCTCCTGGAAGTCCAGGAACTAGAACTCGTAGACATCCCTCGGAGGTCATAGTCGTGACTGTTTGTATGTTTCATCTGTATGACAATTCGGACCCGACCGCAGGGACTCCCATAGATAGCGCGCAGGTCCGCATCTACTCTGAAGACGGCACAACTTTCGTCACCATGGGGACTACGGACGCTACGGGGGAGGTCTCGTTTGATATTCCGGACAGTACTTATTGGGTTAGGTTTTTTAAGACTGGGTTCTCTTTTGATACCAGGCAAAGCGCGACGATTGACGCGGCTTTGCCGAATAATGACTTCGACATCCCAGGCGATAATCTGGAGACCCTTCCTCCTTCCGCAGCAGAGAACATCTGTAGGGTTAGTGGTTACCTGGTAGGGGCAGGAGGAGAGCCTTTCTCTGGAGCTACCGTCCAGTTTTTAGTCAATAGTGACTTTTCTAGGATTGTGGGCTCTCGAGCAATGGTTGCCTCCAAGACTACGGCAAGAACTGACGAATGGGGCCGTATTGAGGTGGAGCTCATTCAGGGAGGAGTGTACGACGCCGTCATAGAGGGGTGGGACGACCAGCCTCTAATAGTCAAGGTGCCTCCCGTACAGGCAGTCAGCTTTACCGAGCTGATTTGGCCGTACCCCGCTCGAGTAGATTTAGGAGTCAGCGCTCTATTTATGAGTCCAGAGGACACAGCGGATGTGGCGGTCTCCGTAACTACGTCCAGCCTTCTAGAGACTCCCTATGAGATATTCACAACTTCCGTAGCAACTGTAGGGGCAGTCTCCTGGGTATCTGCTTCTTCCTCTGATGACTCCGTAGCTACAGTTTCTCTTGGCGTAGAAACGCTGTGTATCACTGCCGTAGATCCGGGAGTGGCTACTATCACCTTCGCTATGAAAGATACTGTGGTGGAGAGGAGAATGCCGGCTCTGTCCCCTACCTACAGTACCTTGACAGTTACGGTGGCGTAGGATGGGGACCAAGCTCACAGCAGCCGATATAGAGGCGGCCGCATCTAAGGCCGCCGAGTCTGCAGTCTCTCTCAGAGGAGGGAGGGGAGGGAACGATTCCCGTCAGGTAGACTGGACTGACGCCAGAGCTAAGGCATGTCAGAAGATCCTGGCAGATCCCGATATCATCGTTTACTACTCGTATTTGGCATCTAATGGCCTCAGGGCCCAGGTAAAGATCCTACATGGGTTTCTGTGCGAGGCCATAGTTCTCGCAGAGTCCTGCACTTATCGAATTCCGGCTAGTCGGCAAAGCTCTACAGCTGGGGCAGACAGAGCAGATGCACAGAATAAGCTACTTACTGAGTTGAGATCTGTAGGTGGCGGGTCTGGAAGCGTAGAGCGGTTGAAGGCTCGGGCGAGTGACTTCATAAGTCCCATAGCAGACGCCCTAATAAGCAAGTCTGGGGTCGAGAGGGGCTCCAGCTCTCCAAAGTATTTCCGCGCAGTCCTGGGAGAGTGCCTCCTTCTGGCAAAGGAGTTCCAAGACAGGATGCTAGACCTGCCGGGCCCAGTTGGACGACTCAATGCAGTACTTACTAAAGGGGCAATCAATCCCCTATTAGGGAAATCGTACCGGGCCATATCAGAGATTAGCTCGGAAGAGGGAATCTCTCAGGTTATGGACTTGGTCACCTCTGTAGCTGCGATGGATGCGTACTCGAGGCCGGCGAGTAGCGCATACAAGGTCCACACAGGTAAAGACCATCCCTATCCAGTTCTCATAGAGATTGACCTGACTGAAGGAACTATCCTTCTGTACGGAGAGAGCAAGAACTCTTTAGACCCGTCTCTGCTCTCCATATCCCAAGGAGATATAGTATCCTCCGCTTCGGGGATGCGGGCAGAGATCCTAAGCATAGAGGACGGCAAGATCTTTCTTCCAGTAGAAGATATGCCAGCAGTCGTTCCGTCCTCAATCATGATTCGAAGTCCTGCCCAAGAAGCTTATTTAGGGCTGTTTCCTATACTTAATGGAGTATCTCTCAGTGCTCTACCGGAGTTGGGGGCCTTATATCGGCAGCCTGCGGTTCGGGAAATGACACGACCAGACTCTGCGAAGTTCGCGGAGAAATTAGCAAAGCTGGCAGCGGAGCTTAGTCCTCTAACCTCAGAGGCGGAACTATCCCTTCAGAGACTTAGTCTATCTGTTCCTCTCACAGAGGACGGAGGACTGGTTACTGCACTCGAAGGGTACTCTCCTACCTTCAAGACAACTACAGTATCCGCAGGGGACTCGGTACTTGATATGATGCGAGACCGGGGGTTCAATTTAGTAGAGTCAAAGCTACTCAGAGGGAGGTTGGATAGCCTCCAGGAGGACAACGCTTTCCGTGGATCTTCGGTAGGTGTGGTAGAGACCGCAGTGTCTACCTTTAACGGTTTAATGTACCCAGAATCAGACACCATATAGGGTGTTGGAGGCAATGTGTCAGAGACATTTGATTCCCAATCAGAGGCGATATGGAACAAATTTAAGATGACGATCGGAGAGTGCCTCTCCTATCTGACATCCGAAGATGCCCGAAACTCTGTGGAAGCTGTCTCTTTAGAGAGCTCTCTATTGGACGCTATATTTGAAATAGACTCAGCCCCGGATATGGTGGATCCGGGAGCAGGATACTTGGTGTCCGCCGAGGAGGGAGGGGCCTATTCGGGAGGAGTTCTGCCCACTCTGACGAAGATGGGGAAGTTGCAGCGGATACGTCTCCTAAAGCTGGCCCTTTTTGGAGGACAATACACCCAAGACACTGGCGATGTTATTGATATAACGGGGATGTTTGACTCACTAGAAGAACTACCTCTTGAGGGCGAATAATGAACGACTATCACCTACTTTCCTTTCAGCAGGTTGCCAAAGTCAGCAATATCGACTTCTTTGGGGCGAACCTGTCTATGGATATAGAGGGTGTCGGATTTACCAATTTGACGGCCGTGATGGTCAATGGCCATCGATCTCCAGCCTTTGTGGTGATGAGCCCGACTAGAGTACTGGCCCACCAGCCGGCTGTGGTTGTAGGAAAGCCAATAACCTCGATCACAGTGCTAAAGAGTGATATTCGAGAAAGCAAAGCGTCCGTCATCTCGTTCGAAGCCAGTACGCCTCCCATCGCATATTCTCCTCAGACCTTACTTGTTCAGCGATTTCTTAAGCTCCTGTTGACGAACAAGGGCAGTGACATCTTCTCTCCCTCTCATGGAGGGGACCTACTTCGGTTAGTTGGGGGGGTGTCCAGTGGAGTCAATATTGGCAATCTAAGTGCCTACGCTTCCATATACGTACAAGATGCGGCGAACCAGTTGATAGAGGCCCAGTCTAAGAGAAGCGACAGTCCCGATGCAAAGCTCAAATCAGTTACCGTACTCTCCTCCGAGTACAAATTAGAAGACACTGCGCTGGACATTAGACTGTCCATCGAGGCAATGGACGGCTCTCGTGCTATTGCAGGCCTGGTGTTGTAGGATTCTATAATGGCAAATACTAATTCCCAGGCAGAGCAGATCAGAGATCTCCTCGTAGAGAAACTAGAGGCGTATGACCCTACTCTGAATATTGCAGAGGGCAGCGCCTTCTATAATCAAGTAGTTGCCCCTGTTTTCTCCGTCTTAGACGTAGACCCTTTCGATACGGACATTGAGGAGTTCCTTCTTACTCGCCTCAGGCAAGAGTTCCCTACCGTATCTGCCCAGGAAGGCGACGCCATCGTCGACCTCCTTGTGCGCCCTCTCCAGCTGCTCCTGGAGTCCTTTAAGAGAGAGTTGCAGATCATTCGGACTGGGCAGTCCGTTGTTAACTCAGATCTGATCCGCTTAGAAGATGCAGAGGACCTGGCAGCCAACTTTTTTGTTGAGAGAAGAAGTGGGTCCAAAGCGACTGGAACCGTTAGAATCTATTTCTCTAACCCTACCTTCGTAAGCATCCTAACTACCGCTACTTTCACGTCTTCTGAGGGACAAGTATTCAGCCCCCTTACTCCACAATTCTTCCGGCCAGAGACCCTGGCGGTCCAGAAATCTGGAGTGTATTACTACATAGATACAGTAGTTACTGCGGCTTCAGAAGGAGCTGAGTACAACATCCCCGCGAATACTCTCACCCAACTGACCGGAGTCGAGGGGTCTGTACGCTGTACTAACCTTTATTCGTTTGGAGGCGGGAGCGTCTCCGAGACTGGGGCGGAGCTCCTAACTCGCACTAAGCAAGCCCTCACAGAACGTGCACTGAATACCCGTCGCGGTATTCGTGCAAGGCTCTTTAATGACTTTCCAGATATCAGGAACATGGAAGTCGTGGGCTTTGGCGATGCAGAGATGCAGCGCGACATCGTTACTGGCGGTGGAGGCATGGACGTCATCTCCTCCGGAATGTGCTTTATCGTCGGTAGGTACGTTCTCCTGTTTTCAATGTTCGAGGATTCGTCCTTAGACGAGGATCGGTACATCGAAGAGGGCACTGTACTGGACCTTAACTTTTGGAAGTTCCTATACGAGACCACCACAGAGAAGGCGCACCAGCACTTTACGGTGCAGGAAGTCATCTATAACTCTAAAGATGACTTAGAAAGTATCCCAACAGTCTACATCCTTAAGATAGATGAGGCTCCAGATGTTGATCCTCCCGTAGTCGGCTCCTTGCCTGGAGTCCTGCCCGGAGTCTTTGCAGTAGCTTACGACACCGCAAAGATTCGTATCTCTGACATTCCAGGAGGCATCACAAACCCGGACGATGAGGGCGCTATCGTCGTAACTGATGGGGACGTGCACATTGGCGGCCACTATGATGTGTACCTGCGTCCTGCAGAGTCTAGATCAGCCACAAATAGCTTAACTGTCACACGCAGTGAGGTGCAGCTATCCGAAGGCTCTGACCTGGTCACGTCGGGGGAGATTCCGGATGACCTCGTCACGCTAGGGGCACTGAAGAACAAAGTCACTGCAAAGTACCGACTTCTTATTGCTCCCCTAACTGGAACCCTTGGCGAAGGGGAGATCCTTACTCGAGTAGATCCCACGACTCTCTTAGAAGATCCAGACACTTCGGCATATGCCTTGGACTTGGACACTGCAGAGGGCTACGTAGATTTGGCATGCCTATCTAGCGATAATGTCTTCTCAGTTAATGACATCATCGTAGGTAAGACTACCGGCGCGACCGCAGTGATTTTAGATGTGGAGTCCGTCCTTTGGGATGACCTGGGAGTGGCCCGGGGAATGAGCCTCCAAGTGATTAGTGGTGCCGATGCAGGTGTCTATAAGATTCTGGATGTTCGAGGAGTAGAGCTAGTACTGGATCTGGAGATGACTGTCCGAGGTCAGGGGTACCAGTACCGGGTCGTAGATGAGTCGGTAGTTCATGCGTTCACGCCCAAGGCCAAGATCTACCCCTTTGGAGAAGAGACAGCCAACGACCTGGACACTGTGATCGGTAGCGAGACCGTAAAGGTGACTGTGGACCTAACCCAGTATGGGGTTGTATCGGGCCACACTCTGGAGATCTTGGGAGGAGACAACAAAGGTGAGTACACCATATTGGACTTTGATGAGTTCCTAGGAGGAAAGGCCCCTATTCTGGATAGAGCACTGCGGGCTACCGATTCTAATCTCGAGTACATCATTCATCAGGTAACTTCTGGGCTGACTTCTCCCCTAGTTAGGATCGCTCCCGGAGGAGTTGAAGTTCTGGATGCCTCTGGGCAGCCAGCAGGCTTTACCGTACCTCCCGCCCTGCCTGCCGGAGCTCGAGCCTACCAATCATTCTCCGGAGCTAAGGCTTCCTATCTAGGGAAGAATGGCTTTATTCTTCCAGATCCGGGACCTACCTGGAAGCCTAGTGGGGACGTCTATGTCAACGCTGACGACTTCGATCCCGCAACAGATTTAATCTTCCAGTACAGTGGGGGCCCTCAGGCTTGCTACTCTGGAGGACATGACCACGACCCTGCCTATGCTCAGTACGAGCCCTGCGATGTCTGCGAAGACGGGTACGTAGCGGTTGTAACTATTGCAGATATGCCCACCTCCGCCGGAGGGCATGATGTTCGAGTTCACCTAAACATCGATATTCCTCCAGAGCAGAAGCTCTTCTTGCAGCAGCTCAGAGACTGGATGGTCAACGTTGTCGAAAACTTTCAGTTGGGAGATGACTTCCGATCATTCGTAGATCTGTTTGCCCCGATAACTTTCGATCCAGTAGACACTTCGGCTTGGAATATCCTGGCCCAGTATGAAATCTGCCTCCCAAAACAGCTGTGGGACGGATGTAACAATGTCTTTGTGGCTATCCCAGAGTTTGACTGGGCGAATGAGTTTGCGGATGACGTCCTCTTTGAGGATGCGATGGACATGTCCAATAACGGTGAGCTCGCTGGGACTGACCCCGCGCTCACAAAGGCAGAGCCAGGATCTGTATTGACCGTACTGTCCGGCAGCAACGCAGGCTCTTACATCGTAGATCGAGTGTATAAGTACTCTCTTGTCCACGGAGGAACGGTCCAGACAGGAGACGACGGCACTGCCTATACCGGAGATGATTACGTCGATCGAGAAAAGGGGTATCAGATTGCAGTTGTCTGCATTGAAGACGAATTCCCCGTAGAGGCATTTAGAGATCTCTCTGAGTACATGAGCCTCACTACGCCTACCGTGGCACTTCCTCCTGCCCCAGTATTCAACGTAGAGTCCATTATCACTTCTGGTGCGTCCGCCGGGACGGTACTCGGTCCTTGGGAAGTAGTGCAGCACGCAGCTACCTGGCTGTTCCAGTATCTGACTTCTATTGGATTTGATGTCCCAGACGAATTCATTGTGAATCCTGACTCTGTCCTAAAGACAATAACCCAGACTTTTTTCACTGATTATGTCGTAGGGCATCCAACCTGTGAGCAGATGGTTCGGATGCTGTTCACTGAGCCCACATCGGTCACTGCCTATGGAAGTAGACCGTGTGAGGACTACACGTGGAATGAGACAGATATGGAGTCCGCCTCCGTACTCAGTGCTCCCCTCCTTGGGACAGTTCTTCCTCTCCCCAATATCGTAGGTACTGACCTGACGGTATACATTAAGACTATCGACGGAAGCACGGTAGAGATTACCGAGGCCGCAGACTCGGCAGTAGCCGAGGCGGAGACCGCTGGAGATTTGGTTACTGCGCTACAGGAGCTACTAGACAGTACTCACGAGACCTTTACGGTACCGACCCACCAGGAGCCAAGTGGAGACGGAAGTGACCCCATCGCCTTTATAGCTCTAACTACTGTAGAGCAGGGGCAGGACTGTGAGATACGAGTAAAGGCAGTCAACTCCGAGGATGGATTCCGACAGTTAGGGTTCTATGACACAGAGGGCGGCATCCCGGACATGGTCTCCCACGGTATTCCGACCATCGCCGAGTCCGATTGCATATTTCCGATCAAAGACTCCATGGGAGTACAAAAAGAGTTCTCCTACGATGAGACTGACTCTATGGAAGTGGAGATAGACTTCGACCCTAGTGGAGCCTCTCCCAATGCAACTATCCTGCTCTCTGCGATAGACACCACCGGTAGTGCAGAAGACCTGACCCTGGGCGAGCAGGCGACCCTTGTCTCGAGCGGAGGCTACTCGATGGTGACTGTAGTCTTCTTAGGCTACATCGAGTACCCCGTTACTGAAGCTACGGACCACGGCATTGCATTTTACGTTACGTCCACAAGTGGCCTACCCGCACATCAAACCACGTGGGACAGTACCGGAGATACCTGGACCCTGACAGGGAACTCCTCAGGGAACACAGTAGGCCTCAAACCTGGTGGAGGACTGTACTACGCCACCGATGCCACTATGCCTGCTTCGGCCTCAGTCCCCTTTACTGGCTCCAGTACGTACGGAGCCTCCTTAGCCTCCGAGATCGAGGCCTCACTAGATCATGCTTTTGCCTACTACCTCATGAGTCTATGGAACGGAGGAGTATCCGCCATCTTTCCAGATCCAACTGACTACCAAGCGGTTGTCTGTGCAGATCTATGGGGCTGGACCGCCGCCCTCAGTGACAACGGAATAAGCGCCAGCATTGAGGTGACCCTTGATGCGGGGGAAACGGCACTCACAGCGGATTCCTACGTAACGATGGGCTTCCCAATAGATTCAGGAGCAGGAGCCACTACATGGACTGCTGTGGGAGAGACCCACACTATCGACTCAGCCAACTACACCCTATTTGACATAGAGGTGACCGTCGATTCGGACACAATTTTGTCTAACTCCCTGTCCCTCGAGGAATTCTTGGAGATAAACGCGGAGTTCCAGGATTGGACTGAGACGTATGCGGCTGATTCGTGGGTAATTAAACATACTCAGAAGATGAATTCGATTGAGCACTTTTCTGTGGGATTGGGCCTCTCAGATAAAGTTGAGATTGTCTGGAGCGCAGTAGCGAACTCTTCAGCCACGGTAGACACTCCCGTGGGGCTGGTACTCAACTCCGAGATGACCACAGATCCTGCCACCACCACGGCCGCCTGGCTGCTGAGTGTCTCGTCTACAGCAGGGGTAGCCACGAATGCCATAGGGACCGGGACATCTATGCCGGGAGAGGAGCATACGAAGTACCTCCGCCCGAAACCCCCTACTCTGTTTAGTACGGACTGTGGGGCATCAGAGCTCTTGTTCGTTGCCACTGCAAGTGAGGACCCTTTTCAGGTGTTCCCTGGAGAGTCTCGATCTGGGAAAACAGCGCCCACTGCCCTACCGAGAGACACATCGTTCTCGTCTCATTACAGTGACGCAGGGCCTCCCATACTCGAGGCTACGGCGTTTAGGGCCGTGTTCGAGGACGGGGCGCTAGTCTCTCCACTCCTTGCCGGGGTCCAGAAGGGTACGGATGTTCTTGAGGTATATGAGCAGAGAACCTTGCTAGAGCTCGCAGACACTGGAGCGGAGAGCTCTCCTGCGAAGCAAGATAGGGTCGTTGCGGTTACGACCTCATATAACTCTAACGAGGTAGCGATCCACAGCCTCCAGTACGGTACTTCAGACTTCACGTTTATGACCGCAGAGTCGACTCTGGAGGCCGACGAAGTAGTTCCCGGAGACATTCTCTTTATCGAAGAGGGCACGGATAAGGGAGGCTATACCGTTATTACGGTCTCAGATACGGCCCTCACTTTGGACAGGGCACTAACCGAGACCACCTTGCAGACGTATTCCTCGGGGAATGAGGGAGCCATCGACGAAGGGGAGACTCTTACCGATCTCAATAGTCCTTTTACCTCCGATGACGTAGGAAGGTACCTAACGATCTACGCCTCCGCGTATGAGAATGTAGACGGGAGTTACCAGATACTGGAGGTCAGTAGTGACGGGGCCACCGTTACCTTGGACCTGTCTGGAGAAGTTTTCCCAGTCACGGAGACGAACGTCCGGTGGATAGTGGTTAAGGCTCCGGTGGACGACGTGGAGGACTCAGAGATAGACGGATTCTCCGCCCTACTGGGAGTGAGGCCTATTCGGATCTACAGTGGCGCTCCTACAGAGTGGCGAGTAGTGGACTACCATCCCTCTGTCAGCCGCCTAGAGTCCTTCGTTACCTGTTCCTACGGACGCTCCACTGAGGGGCCGAGAAGGGGACACAAACAGCCATATAAGATAACCCGCCCACATACGGTCCACATCTCGTCTACCGCTATGAAGGAGCAGGGGAGAGAGAACGGCTTCTACTACTTCGACGTGAGAGCACGGTCCCTGGGGGGAGACTCGGTATACAACTTGCCTAAAGATACGCCTCTGACTCCCGTCTTCGGGACTTTCGACTCAGATGGCTATCGCTTCGAGGTAGAGGATGCCCTCTATACCTACTCCACCAAAGAAGACAGCCGGCTCCACTTCAGTTCCCGGTTCCTTCCTAATGAGCTGGACGATACGGAAGACAACAAGATCAGCTTGGAGGGAGCTACCTTCTCCATTACGCATGACTTCTCTGAGTTGGTAAACCAGGTCCAGTCCCTCCTTCTGAGCGATGAGAACAGGATTCTATGTGCTGACCCACTAGCTCGGCACTTTATCCCGTCCTACGTGTACTTAGATGTAGCAGCTCAAGGAGGGGACATGACGAGGATGTCCACTACGATTGTGGACTTCATCAATGCCCTGGAGCCCGAGGCTGTGCTGGATGTCTCCCAAATGGAGAAGTACCTGCACGATGCTGATGTGACTTCGTACTCACACCCTATCTATATCCACATCCTGACTCACGACTTGGATAGAAGGATGGTCTTAACGAGGTCGGACGACGCCATAGGCCTCGAGTCAGCGGCCTTCTCGGGCACTCACAGGACTACATTCTATATCCCAGGAGAGCCGAGGACAGACGGGTCAGAGACATCTATTCCCGACGGAGAGAGAATCTATATACGGTCGAGGGATAGTTAATGACTACGCCTACGATCATCAACCTAAAGCCCGGCGAGTCGGGAAGCTTTACTCCAACAGATCCTGTGTACGTGTCCGTGCGGGACCAAGAGACGCGGCTACAGCAGACCGCGTCTCATTTACTGTCTACATTCTCGTTGACCAACTACGTCCCCACGGGACTACCGACCCACTTCTTCGCCGGGTCTACGGTCGACGCAGTCTTGGATGTGTTTAGTGACGCAGCCCCCGTCTCACGCCCCGAGGCCTTCATTGATCAGTACATCACAGAAGAAGTCCCCTATGACTCAGACGGCGATGGGGTAGATGATTCCGTATACGGCCCAGTCCTAGTATTGGAGAAGGCGGTAGACGGAGAGGCTGTAGAGAGAGGCACCCTATATGTCTCCGAGTCAGTGACTACGGGAACTCCCGTTGGATGCCAGGTTCAGTTCTCCATCCAAGCGTATACGCGAGGAGCCACTTCCTACATGCCCGATGGGGATTTTGTGGGAGTCATGGTGTCCTTTATTCATTGGCCCGCCAACAGTTCTGTCTCTCTTTTCTTTACTGAAGATGGAGGAGGAAACAGAGGAATCACTGTCTCCGGGCCGGCGCAAGACGCGGCTGGAGCAGTTCGCACTTCTAGTAATCACGCCTTTGACTGGGCAGACCACGCCCCGGGAGCGCCCTTTAGCTACAGAGTGGTCTGGGATGACTCCGGCCACACTAATAAAGTCTACGTACTGGTTACAGACGAGAGTACCTCGGAAGAGACTCTTCTCTGGGAAGAGTCGATCGGCTCCATGGGAACTCTGCTGGCGAGCGCCCGTATGGGCTCATACTATTCAGAGGCCTCCCCTAATAGCGTGACGGGGGTTGTAGGAATAGACTCCGGGCAGATGGGAGACTTCATAGAGGTCCATGGCGTTAACGTAGAGACTTTTGGAGTTCCTCTCCTCTCCTCAGGCTACGGAACAGTCTCATCTCTGGTAGAGAGAACCACCTCAGACTCTACTGTAGTCGCAGGCTACGAGGATACGGTTGCCTGGGACCGGAGCCAAGTAGAGAACAAGGTTACGGATCAGGAGACTTACTTTCAGATAGAGCAGAGTGACACAGCTACAACAGGTAACACTTCAATCGGCTGGCAAGAGACGCACTTATCGTCGGAGTCGTTTCTTCTTCTGTTCCAGGGGTCTGTACGATCTTCTCTACATGAGGGGTCCTTCAGTACGGGGGCAGGACTAGACATCCGAGACGGGACCCAGGTCTGCTCTCTGAGATTCCTAGACGACTTCGACTCAGAGTACATAGGGGTCCTAAACGGGTCGAATAGAGACACAATTGCAGACTTTGAGTCCTCTACCTTGGGGTGGTCAGACTGCACTCCCGAGCTTCTGCTGATGGGCTCAGGGGATTACGCCGGAAGCTCGTTTCTACATGTGTACACTAGCCGAGATGATGATATCGATCCCGGCCTTATGGATAAGGTAGCTCCCTTAATAGAGGTCTCTACCGGATACACGGTCTCTGACGGAGTTTACAACGTAGATGACGATTCGGACCCTAGAGTAGATATAGGGTTTGTAGACACGGCAGAGACTTTGCTCCCCTACTCCGGGACGATGACGATCAGTAAGTTCATCCTCCTTCCGAAGTGTACGTTTTACTACCCCTATCAGGCCGTCACAGAGCCTGAGGCATACGTGGATAGTCCTTGGGCACTCACAAATAGCTCTTCTTTCGGGGGAATGTATACGACGGTCCTGACGGCAGATGGCGCTACTCGATCCACTCTACTCATATCTCCTACGACGTACGACCAGTATTGCTACTACTCTCTGCTGTTCTCCGACTCGGAGTATGTAGCGGGCGAGACAGGAGTCACCGTCCTGGCGAAGTTGCGTGTGAATACCTGGTGGGATCAGTTCGGAGTATCGGAGTCGGTACGAATCCCAATCTCTCCAGTGATTGCGATAGACACAGGAGACGACCTGTTTATGCAGATGCAGTTCGTACGGTCTGAATCAGGAGAGAGCTTTGTATACTTCTCTCAAGACGCACAAGACTACTTGGAGGTCCTTAATCAGACGGAATTAGGGGCTAAGATATCTGCGCCAGTAGACTTCACAGAGACCCACGCATACCAGGTGTCTTACAAGCCAGGTGCGCATATTCGTCTCTATTTAGATTACTCGGATACCCCTTCCATTGACATTCCTTGGGAGGATAACGATGTAGTCAGTCGGCAGAGCCAGAACTCAAACCTGCTCTCTTCGACCGCAAGTGTTGCGTTTGGGGCAATCGCAGAAGCCAATGTTACCGATAGCCATCCTGGGGCCATTGGTCTGGATATTGAGCTCGTAGCAGTCTCCCTCGGCAGTGGATTTGACTTCACATGTAACCTAGCTCTCGAACAAGATGACCTAGAAGACAAGGTCTACGGAGCACAGGCTAACGTCCTTGTAGACGTCACGGATATGGACTGATGCCTACTAGACACATACAGACCCATAGATTCGCAGTTGACGAGTTCAAGGCTCGCCCTGAGGCGAAGATTGTCCCGGAGGAGGCCACCAGTATCTTGGGGGCATCAATCACTTTCAGCGCAGCAGCGTCTACTGTAGAGGAAGAAAGTGGGGAAGGCCTTACCTATGAGTGGGGCTTATCTGCTCCGGACGGGTCAGCACTACCGGGGGTGACGCTGGTTGAGGATGACGGCTCGGTAGTTAGGATCGATGGAGACGTTACAGGTACCTATATCCTGACGCTTAAGGTGTATAACGGAGGAGTAGCAAGTGATGCCGTTACTGCGGCAGCATTCTTCTCCCCAGTCATTGTTCCTGCCGTAAAGAGACTGGCCTCCGATGGCCGTTTCATGTTCCGAGTGCTTTCTAACTTCTGGTCACTTGTAAACGACAAAGAAGTATTTCCCGTACTGTGGTCTTCCTACTCTCAGGCAGTCGCTTCGGACTTACTCCAGGCTTTGCAAATCGACAGAGCCAAGTCCATTAGGACGATTCAGCCGCTGTACCAGAAGAGATGGATTGCATATAAGCCCGGCCTGGACATAGATCCGGCCCAAACAACGATGATCCTAGGGAATCATCAGAGCGGGGGCGGAGCATTTACGGGGGATATCACATTCGTAGACGCCGGCATCTTAGTGTCTCCGACAGAGTTTGTCCTATTGACTGCGACTACCTCCAAGGCAGTGGGGTCCACCCTTACCTTGTTTGAAGGGGACAATATTGGAGAGTACCTAATCAATCGGCTCAACTCGTCTGGAGATGGGTACATAGTATCTTCGTCTGATCCGTTCCCCAACTATGCCGGCGACATCGTAGTCTCTGGCTCTACTTTGGTATATCCCTCTACGCTGTCTAGTCTGGTGTACTCAACTACTGTTGACTTTACTGCAGCCAATGTCGAAGCAGGAGACGTACTTCGAATCGACGAGGGAGGGAACACCGGCTACTACACTATTTCAAAAGTAGGAACTGCAGACGGCCTCTCCTCCGACTTCTACCTGGAGTTGGAGACTTCTCCAGTCTCTACGGCCTCGGACATCAAGTTCACCGTCTTTAGTGCTGTGCGGGCGAGTTACCTCAAGGACGACAATGCCTTAACAAATACAGTTTATATTCCTCAGGACGAGGCCGACCTAGACGCATACTCCCTCACCGCCCTGTCCTCAACAGGTGGTGAGATTAAGTCTAATTTTGAGATATCAGTCGTACCTCACCACGTTATTGAATCTTCCCTGGGGGCTGAGATCTCCATCAAGACGGGGGCTCGAGCAGGTACGACAGCAACCATCGCGGACTTTAATGAGTCCATGACGGGATTCATTGTATCGGTCGATCTAGGGAGTGATTCTCTGCCAGAGGAAGTCTCTTACGAGATCACTATTAACTCTGACGTCTCTAATCGTCTTCTGATCCTAGATGGAGAAGCCCATAGGATAGCGGGATACGAGCTCCTAGAGGGACTCCCATCTGTAGAAGAGGGCGGGCGTGGGAATCTGTGGGCCGTCATCTTAGAGGATTCGACTGCCCCCTCGAAGAGGGAAGGCATTGAGTGGCGAATTGGGTCTACTGTTACTTCGGATGAGTTTGAGGACTTCGAGGCCTACGGGGTCCGGGATGGGGACTTGCTGGAGCTACAAGTATTTCGGCCCGATGTGGACGCTACCGGCACGCTATACGCAAGGATCACTGGTGCCTCCGAGAATGAGTTCTCTTTTGAGATAGGAACAGATGATCTGGTCTTCGGAGTACCGGGCAATGCCACGGTGTTTGGGGAGCCGTCTGCCAAGACCCTAGTGACCTTCAGTGAAGACTTGTCGGTGCCCACAGTTACAGAGTCTTCTGTGACCTCGGATCCCATCTTTACCTCTACCGCTATCGATATCAGGTCTTTCGTCTACTCCACTTCCTTCACGGCCCAGTTCTTTAATATCCCCATAGAGAGCACTACTAGGCTGAACATTGATTCTTATTTCGATATTCAGTTGAAGCCCAATAGGATCATCCGTAATTCGAGAGTGGCTCTGGACCCGGAAAGGGAGTACGAGGACTCTCCCGTATATTCTATCCCGGCCCTATACGAGTATATCTCTCCAGAGCAAGTATCTAAGCTAGACACGGGAGAGTACCAGGTAGCGACCGCAGATATGTTTCTCTTGAGTAGAGAGACAGAGCCTGTTGGTCTTGTAGAAAATGGGGACTATACCGTAGCTAGAACTGAGCTCTCCGGAGCTGCGGGAGGGACGTCTCCGGGGGCAGCCTCTATCTTTGTTGGGGACACCGATCTAGTAGCAAATGATGTTCGTCCGGGAGACGTGATAGTCCTTGAGTCAGGGATGAGTCAGGGATCCTATCCGATCTCTGCCATTATATCCTCGAACAGCCTACGAGTAGGCGGGAGAGATGTGGACGCCAGTCTGCCAATAGCAGATGAGGCGGGAATTATATACAGGATTGAGCGCAGAGTAGACGGGAACTTTATCCGGTTTATGCGAGAGTTCACTCCCAAGACTCCAGCCCCGGAGACCCTTTGGGCCCCTCTAACGCTCATAGATAACTTCAAGTACATCGAAGACAACTTCGGAGTCTTGGTAGGAGTAACTAAGGCGGAACTGGATGAGTTCGGGACTACCCAGGTCTCCTTTAAGGCCGCTATATCCGGACTCATGTATGCCTGGTCCCGGGGACCGACATTCCGATCGGCGGAGATCGGTGCCCATATTCTCTTGGATCTTCCTGTTACGGAGATGCGTGGAGAGATCCTAGAAATTGACCATGAGTATTCCGATGGAAAGGGGCGGGTTCTTCTAGAGGATGTAACCGCAGATGGAATAGGAAAAGGCATCTACCGGACTTATCTCTTTACTAGAGATGACCAATACAACGTAGAGCAGTTTAATGGACTAGGGATAAACCCAAGTACGGGTGCACAATTCCAGGAAGGAGATGTAGTCGAAAGGTACATCCCTCTGTCCAATAGTGTGGTCATCAGTGACAGAATAAAGGACCCGTTCTGGTGGAATGCCTATGCAGAAGTTCCAGGGTCTGATGAGCTGCAGAAGTACCATACCTGGCAGGCAGAGTTTGATCTCAAGGCTGTAGACTCTCGCGATGTCCCCCTTGCGGCGGACTTCCTGATGAAGATCCGCCCGATCTACACGAAGCCTAAGATTGTCGGAGTACTGGCACTACTGGATGAAGTAATTGTAGAAGACGACTTCTATCTGGACCTAGATCTGTTTCTCTACGACGACCCCGCATTTAGTCGAGAATCTGCCCACATGGTGGATTCGATGAATGACAGCGGAGCCAGTACTCGAATTTTGGACATGAGCTCCTACGGCACTCGTACCTTCTTCCGTGGAGACGATCTGTCGGTGGAGGCTCTAGATGAGCAAACTGAGGTCGTTGGGATCGGAGCACTCAGTACTACTACATTCGAGGCCACCCTGTCGGATGCCGGCTACGAGGGGTACCACAGCGTAAGTTGGGTGCACTCTGGTGGAGACTTTGTAGCTTCCGACGAAGGAGGAATCTTCGCTTCCGCTGACGACGTGTCCATGTCAGGGACGGTGGATTACCTCACGGGAGAGATTACTCTAGATCTGGGATCTTCCATTCCAGACGTAGATACTGAGATAACGATCACCTACCTACCGGCAGCAAAAGTGGTCTCTGAGCGTGGAGGTTTCGTTAAAGGGACCGAAATGGACGGGAAGTATGAGCTTCCGTACATCAACTCATACTTCCAAGACCCTGTAGAAGTTCTAACTGAAGAGGGAGTTCGGGAGGGAGATGTCCTTTTCGTAACCACAGGAAGGAACCGAGGCAGGTTCGTTATTTCTTCTGTGATTTCAGACACAGAGCTGAGAATTCTAGAATACGCAGGTGCCCCTCCCAGGGGAGTGCCAATTACTCATATCCGTAGTGATGAGAATGCCGGCTTTCATATCCAGCGAAGGCAGGCACACGTCATTATGGGCGGAGAGGGACTGACCACTACCGCAGGAAGTAACCTCGTCCAGTTGGAAGGAGGGACATTCAGATCTTCCGGAGTGACGACTCAAGACGTCCTGCGGATCAGCCACACTACTGGAGAACAGGAAGTGGCGGATATTGCAGAGCTAGGCGAGTACGATCCTGTTTCTCTGACCTTTGGAGAAGATGTAGAGACAAAACTGACCCTGGTGAGTCCCTTGACGGTAACGGACGAGGGAGCCTCGTTTGAGATCCTCCGCTATGCATTGAACGAGAACCCTGTGCTCACGGGAGAGGGAGATGTCAGTGCGGGAGGAAACTACATAGACGTTAATGAGGACATCTCTGTAGAGCCGGTCTTCCCCGGAGACCGCCTACTAGCGGTCGATGGTGATGACTCCGGGAAGTACTTCGAAGTCATCGGAGTCTCTCCCTACGAGGAGTTTACAGCGGGCAACACCCGTATCTTCGTAGAGAGGCCCTTTTCCTCCTTTGTGGACCCTATTCTGTTCCAGGTAGTACATCGTTCGTTCGAAGAGGACGAAGAAGATAGTGACTATCGACTCGAGCGGCTGCATGCATACGATGCTGTCGACATCGATATCTACAGGCCAGTAACTACGGTCCTGGCTTCTACTGACTTTGTATTGAGTGATGATGAGGGGACCCCGATGCCTCTCGCGATAGCTACGCACGGCTCCGGGACAGACCTCGCTACCCTGGGAGTGGAGATAGGAATGTGGCTGGAAGTCGAAGTGGTCGATGATGGAGGGATCCCGGCTGAGACGACCAGTACCTCTCACGGCATTTACGAAATCGTCGACCTCATAAACGCCCCATCAGATAATGACACCGTAGTAGTGTCTAGCTACTTCCCAGGAGTGATAGGATCGTGGTCAGGAAGTGCCCCAGTGACGGAGATTTCTCCGTGTAGGGTGCTTACCGCAGACCCCAACTTTCAAGTTACGGGAGATACTGTTACTTTAGTAAGCCCTGTACTAGACTCCTCAGCAGGAGCCACGACCTTGGAAGCAATTGGGGTCCGGCCCGGGGATCAGATTGAGATAGAGTCATTTGATTCCCCGATTACGATTATTTCCGTCTCCGGGTCTACTCTCACTCTGGTATTAGATACTGGTCTGGCAGAGGCTAAAACAGGTAGAATCTTCCGGCGAGAGAGACCATGAAGTCCATAAAAGATATAGCCAAAATCAAAGATAAGATCTCAGTCCTAGGCGGATTAAGGGGAGAGAAGCGCGGAGGTCTGCGCTCTAAGGACGGGAAGCCCGTCGACCCTCAAACTATTGCCAGGGCCTTTGGGGTTGATATAGAGAGGGCTAAGCGAATTAGCAGGAGATTGTCACTATGATTCCTATACATAAACTCTTGCGATGGTTCAGTCCCGACGTAGTAGAAGACCACAAGTCTGCTGCAGCGATTCAGGGGTTCTTCCAGGCTGAGACCAGAGAAAGAGGAAAGATCGTTTCCAGGACAGAAGGAAACAACATTTGGACGCTCACAGGTAGAGAGTACCTGGCCGAGCTAATTGCGCTCCGGGCCAGCAGCCCAAGGGCGACATTTAGAGACGATAGGGTTGCGTACATTGGTCTCGGGTCCGGGTCTCAGGCAGAGGTGGCCAACATCAGCTCACTAGTGGACCCTATTCCTTACTCTCCCGGAGAGTTTTTAGCTCCTACTGCCACTCCCGCAACCTTCCCTGCCTCCGCTACTACTTCTACCAAGACTGCCGTTAGATTCATTCGTGAGTACGGCCTGTCGGAGATTAGCCTGGGGTATGATGTAGTCTTGACGGAGGCTGGCCTTTTCACCGATGGAAACCCCGACGATGACTGGGCACTTACGGCCCTGACAGGATTGGATTCATCAGGAGATAGAGCTCCCGTGGCTTACAAGACTTACGAACCCATTACTAAGACTACTCAGTTTACCCTTCGAGTAATCTGGGAGGTCCGATTCATATGAGTCAATTTAAACGCCGACCATTTATGGCGGGACATACTGACGTATTCATCCTGTCACAGCCGTATATCTCCGGAACAGAGCACATCAACTCTGACGGAGAGCTGGATAGTATCGTTGCGCTTACTGCGCCATTTACTCTCGAGCTGTCTGTAGAGACGGAAGCAGGTAATGCTGACGTCCAGTGGACGGATGCAGATACCCTGACTTTGGCCCAGATGGTCGAAGATATCAACGGCTCTGCCCTCTCCTCCCTCGTCCTGGCCGAAGACTTTGAAGGATGCCTCCGACTATCGAGCTTGGGCTCCGGATACGTCTCCTCTGCCGGGTCTAATGCCTACATAAAAATCGTTCCTAATTCTTCAGGGGCTACGTTCATTGATGCGGCTGAGCTGTTTGGGTTTCCTCGAGACCCCCACCCTCACTCAATAGTTACCGCAGGAGACCTAGCCTCTGCCCCAGTAAGGCCCCTTACTCAGGTCAACCGACCAGGCGTCTCCTACATTGCTCGAGGAGAGGATAGGGTCTCTCAAAACTTCAACCGAGCGCTTCATCAGCTAGGAATAAATGACGATAGCCTGAACACGCGGCTGAAGACCAGAGTACCTATCCCTACCGTTCTTGATCTGGGAGAGGCATCGTCTCGACTAATAGTCAATGCAGATGGGGAGATTACGGCAGTAAATCTGTCCCCAAACTTGGGAGACGACCTAGACAGCGTTCTCGAGAATAGGGTCTTTGTTGGCGGAGAGCTCAACAGTGACACAACGCTACACACCCTATCCCAGTATTTTGCAGTTCTAGACGGCAACGACAATGAGATCGTGGCAGATCACCTTCCTATTCGTGTTGGTGCCGCCACTAGAGGTGCTCCACTAGTTGCCGTTCCTTACTACCAGGACGAGGAATCTACCCCGACAAGCTCAGGTAGTGGACCTATTGCCGACACTGTTTACATTTCCGGAGGTGGAACTGACGGAGGAAATGTACTTGGCGTCCAAAGAGAGAAGCAGGCCATAGTTACCATTGATGAGATCAGGGACCACTGTGTCTTGATCTGTAATGGTGCCCTATTCGAGACCGAAGATGTGCAGCCGGGAGACATCGCTCAGATATCTGGCTCTACTCTCAATGCCCCCATAAACCATGATGGGGCTTACATCGTAGAGAGAGTTATCTCGGAGACGGAACTCGAGGTACGTCCTCGTGACCACGCCCAAGTACATCTCCTGAATGAGGGCTCTGCGGGCCTAGGCGGAGTACAGGTCGGAACTGATGGAGAGTTCGAAGAGAACGTCTTCTTGATGTTCTACCCTCCAATCCCCAGATTCCCTCCTGCCCGACCAGGCCCCACGGCAGATCCGGCAACCAACGCCTCCACCATCATTCCTGGAATTCTTAGGCTAGTGGTCGGTATCGAGGGATACCTAGGAGAGGTTCCTCCTACGTTCTTAATGCACTCCACAATCAACTCTGCGGAGGAAGTAGACGCCTTCACTAGTAGACGTATCTGGAGAAGACTATCCTTTGACGGCATCTACCAAGGCCAGGGATATGACTATAGAGGTACCGAGCTAGGAGGTGGGGCCGAGGGTCGAGTGACGCATGGAGCGATTACTTTTGCTCTAGACTCTCATAACCAGGGAACTCCTCTCAACACTCTAGATAAGAGTGGCTCGGGTGAGCTCATAAAGCGGGAGAGAGACGTTGTCCTAGAGATTGCTACGCCAGGCAGTGTAATCGATCAGGACATTGGAAAGATCATCCTCCTTACTCAGCAGGGCGGAGGCACCGACATCTTCATTGAGGAGCCTTTCCTCATTTCTGAGTTCCTGAGCTACGACTCGGTCCGACTCAGTCCAATGATCGAGAGGAAGAGCTTCTGGAACTCCGTTGGAGTCTCTAGCCTGTCTGTGGACTATCAGATTCTACAGGAAGGGCTTGCTGCTATTCAGGCAGCTATGACAATCGTAGCCCCTCAGTACAACGAGGCGGGAAACGATGCCCCACGAATAGGCCACACATTCGTCCGAACGAGGGAGAACCGTACCGGGTCGGAGCTACTGGCAGGAAAGCTAGAGACCCCCGGAACCAGTCTTCTGCACATAGAGAGAATCCAGAGTCTACGGGCAGGATATGGCGGAACGGACTGGGTGGCTGCAGAGACAGTAGAGATCCGGAACCTAGGAACAGGCGACCCCTATGTCTCTTTCTACGACAAGGATGACGATACTTCGCAGATTGAGCCACAGCACAACCCAAGTATCTTTGCTAGAGACCATAACCCCGACAGTAGTGGCTCTAATCGCCTAGATAACTCTATCGGCCACTCAATAGTACGTGTTTTTCATGGCCCAAATGCGGGATTCTACTCTATCGTCTTGGACGACTCTGTTGGGACTAAGCTCCAGAGACTTTCCCTTACGGGAGAAGGAGAGGATTACAGCGCCGTGGCTCTTCCGGCAGGAATGAGCCACCAGTATGGCTGCCTTTACAATATCATTTGCTCCATAGGTAGCCTATCTGCGCAAGTAGAGACCCCGTTAGATGAGAGTACATCTGTTGAGGTAGGGATCACCGCCTTCGCGGATGCCGCTACCGCCACTGCCGTTGATCAGAAGGCCCGCGCAATCCAAGCCCATTGGCTCGGAGACGGTACCGCTTTCTTCGTCAGGGCGAATGATCCTGGGTGGATCGGATACAACCTAAACACGTCTTCGGCAGGACCGGGAGGTACTGAGGCGGCGTCGGGTTGGGCAATTGACATTGAGGTCTTTAACCCCGCTAACGGCATTTGGGTGAAGTCTGCAGGCGACATCACAGACAGTAGTGAGAAGAAGAGGAGAGCCAAGGGCATCGAAGTATATGTCGAGAGCAACGAGGCTGATCCTGAGCACCAGGACCTAGACGAGGGAAGTACTCCAATACTATCGAAGCCTCAAGGGTTTGGCCTCAAAGTCACGGTAGGTCCTTCTGGGAAGGTACAGGATACTCGGGAGTTTCCGTGGCACGGAAATGACCCTGCAATTATTGCTAGGACCGGAGTCACTGAGGACGGGAGCGAGAGTACCTGGGGTGTCTCGGACATCACTATCGACAAGCATCTGATTAACGATGATAAGACCCTGCATCCGGTCACGTCTACGGTAGTTGTCCAAGACCGCAGGGGAGGCTTCTACGACTCATCTGGAGCCTCTGTTTCTCCAGATAGAGACGATCCTGTAGAGACTATTGAGCTCGGGTACAAGGCCGGAGCTATGACGGTCTCTGGGTCCGTGAATATCCATACATGGTCCACTCTGATATCAGATAGTGGGATTGGATCTTCAGTATCCGTCTACCCCACCTATGGACCCTCTGCTACGCAGGAAGGGGAGATTTCAGTACACTACGGAGAGATGTCCGGGTTCGGCATGGCCTCGGACGATGGAGTCCTCCTGGGACTTAGTTATCACACTTCCGTGCCCCATGCCGCGCATCTGGGCTGGCCCCGCATAGACCTAGGACATGACGCGAATTGCGAGAGCGGCAGGAGCATCTCAGTTACGGGGCAAGACTACGAGACATTCAAGTGCAAGCATCAGTTCATCATGCAGATACCAGGGGACCAAGAGCATCTCACTGCCGATGAGATAGCGTCTCTTGTGGGGCGCGTCGTCTCTATCGAAGTCAGCGGAGAGAGTGATGATTTCACCCACTGGAGAATAGAAGGTGTCCGGGCAGGCGCAGCAGAAGACCACGATAATAACTGGATCTACTTAGCACTACGGAACGATACCTCTGAGTCGGACCCCTCATCGGCCCCAAACCGGTCGATCATAAAGGCATCTAGGTGGGTCAAAGGATGTGTCGATGTCGCCGAGTGGCAATTATGGGGCACAGGAAACCACCACAGTGCGCAATCGCTACCGCTGTTTGTTGCGCGTAGGGACCCGGTTGAAAGAGATACTGCCAAATACAGCGCAGATCAGTTCCCAACTGGAGATCCAGATCCGAACAATTCCCTGATCTACCCGGCGGGATTTACTGCCTACTCTCAGGCATCAAGGTTCCACCTTGGGATGCAGAGATTTACCCAGAGCGCCGGAGATAACTCTCTAGAGGGTGGGCTTCTATGGGGAGGCGGAGACCTCTTCCTGTCCAGTGGAATACTCTCCGATGCGTGGGACAACGATCCCACGGACGAGAACTTTTGGAGTGAGTGGGTCGCGGGCGGACGCTCCGTAGATTTAACAGACAACGTATCTTCGTGGTTCCAGCCAGCCTCTCCTTTCCCGAATGAGTGGCTATGGGACACCACCACCGCCCCTCAATGGGCTGTTGGAGGGGATGATCCGGACGGCTACTACGCAGTTAGAGACCATGATGGCATCGATAGCGCAGACCAGCTTGTATATCCGGAGTGGCGCGAAGTTTGGGGCCAGGCACAGCAGGAACTACCTGATCAAACTCAGGATCACATGTGGCCAGGCACTTCCAAAGTTAGAATGCCTGGAGAGAGTCTAAGAGTTCGGGACTTCGTTGTTGAGGTAATCGACCCCAACTACGTTGAGCCTAACTCAGACTACTCCTACGCACTAATGGGCGGCGGATCAATCGATGCCCAGGCAAGAGCCAGCGTGTTCTGGTCCCCGACTTGGGGAGGCTCCATCGCCTTCACCCAGCCGAGCTATGAGGGGTCTGGGAGCAGCGATCCAACTGTCTACCGCGTTACCAAGAAGATAGGTAGCCACTTCACGCGGCATCACTTGGACCTCGAGGTCCATATAATGTTGGCAGGTCAGTGGAAGACCACCGACCCTGCCAACTCTAAGCACTCTTTCCGGCTCTGTTTGAGGAACAGTCGAGGGGAGATCTTGGCGGAGGACATTGTCCAGGGCGACTCTGACCGAGAGCCCTATGACTCAGACGACGGCGCAGGCAATGGGTGGCGTCTGTATGAGCTCATAGGTAATTTCCGATCAGACTCTTTCCTCACTCTGGGCGAAGGTACCGTACAGGATAGTCTGGACGTTCCTTGGAACAAGTCCCCGGATCTTAGCCAGTTCTTGGCCGAAACAGACGTTCTGCAGCAAGACCTATTTGTCAGTCTCGAATTAGCCGTGACTGGAGACAATTATCCCACTGACGAGGGCTTTTTCTTAACTCAGGGTAGCGGCACGGACGGGTATGTGCCCCAGCCGTACGCAGCTCATCTCCTGAGATTCGAGACCTCTAATAAAACGCAGCCTGTAACCATGTCCTCGCCTATAGATGTGCAAGGGCAGGTGAGAGCTAATACGTACCGGTACTTGACCCCAAGACGAGAGACTCAGACCATAGGTCCAGAGTCTGCTAACTTCCTTACGGGAACCCAGTATTCTTGGCTAAATACTTCGGTCACTTCGGCATCCAGTCAGAACGCCGGGAAAAGCGCAGCTGGGGCAGGAGAAGGGCCGACCCATGGCTATGTCGCTTCGAAGGGTACAGCCTCCATTGTCGGCACTTACCACAGTGGGAGTAAAAAGCTCCAATCGGACACAGACCTCTCGAACGGGTACGGTGGGATATTCCATCCTTGGCTGCATGTCGGAGGAAGCTCGTACTATGGGGGGTCCACAAATACGCCCATAAGCGAGACGGAGTACGCCCACTGGCGGAGGCCGTACGTAGAGTGGTCTAAGTGTTTTCAGAGAGGGCCAGACTGTCTTCGGATCGAGTTCGATAGGGGACAGAACGATCCTCTTTGGTACGCCCTAAGGAACGCCTCATGGAAAACAACGCAGATGCTGGGGGAGAAGTATTTCTGGATGGACAGGGGGGACGACTCTGGAGGGCACTTCGTGGCGGGCTCGAGCTCTACCTACCAGCCCCAGCCCCAGTCTTATACCTGTCCCGGTCCTGCAGGGTTTATAGTTCCTTTGGATCCTCCACACGGAAGTAGAATAGTAGAGGTCGCCTACCACGTCTCTATTGCCCCCAATGTATGGCTCCAAAATGGACGCGGAATAGGGAACTACTCTGCGTTCGAGGATAAGTGGACCACTCTCGATATATCGGGGGGAGCGCCCTCGGACATCGGAAATCCTAATGATGTAAAGGTATTTGCCGACTGGAACTGTTTTCTGGAGGTACCTACTCTTACCGAAGATTCTGGAGATGGAGAGTCACCTCCCGATGCGAGCTTTGGAGGAAATATCATTTCTCCGGTTGCAGACCATTGGAGGGAGAGGTCCGGCTTTCGAGTGGAGCTTTGGAGGAAGCCAGTAGCTTTGGGCTTTGATCACGCTAGTTGGGAGAACTTTAGTTGGAACCAGGGAGGAGCAGAGTTGATCCACTCCTGGCGAGAGGAGCTATGGGACTCGGATGGTGGGGAGTACAAAGTAGACCCTTATTCTGGCTTCAAGGATAATGATTTTGACGCAGAAAAGATCCCTCACGAGACGCATTCTGGGAAGCTGTATGGCGGCAGCGGCGACCAGGTCCACTACCCCAATGAGTTCCATATCTCGAGAACCAAGTCTCTGGACCCGGAGGCAGACCTAAATCGCTACGATTTCTCGTCGACGGACAACAGGGTTTATATGGTAGATAGAAGAGCCTATACCTACTTCTTGGTCATTCGTGCTTGGATGGGCGGGCCCCGTGTAAATACTCGGCACTGCTTTCACCCAAGTATGTCTGAGACCTGGGATTCGTATGAGGTAGAGGGATACACGTTCAATCCCCATCCTTGGCACCGCGATGGGTTGGCCGACTCGGAGTTCACCCATAAGGCCGACACCTCTAAGGCAGTGGCCCCGGACTACCCCTACCCTACAGCCTGGCCCTCAAGGTCCCACAGAGTGAATCCCCCATGGGGTCCGTTCACTTTCGGAGGAGGAACAGGTATCGGGAGTGCCGCGTTTTACGGGACATGGTGTGGAGTGGCGATCAACGGAGAGGATAGATTAGATGGGTACCCGATGGGTACCGGGGATTCGAACGACCTCGCTGTTCTGTTCCCAGAGCAGTTCCCAGGTTCTTTCTCTTTCCGAGGTGCGAGGGTAGGGTGGCTAAAAGACACGTTGTAGCCAGCCTGGATACTATCCGGCTCAAGTGGGACTTGAGGACTCGGCCTTCTTCTAAGAAGACGGCCGAGACCCCTACGATCTCTACTGCATCTCGAATTGTGGAGGTCGGAAAGAACCAGCTAAAAAGGCGACGCTCCAAGGGGAAGCGCCGCCAATCTTAGACGGTAAGTCTCAGGAGAAACGCCTTAGCATCTTCTATGGTCTTTGCGTCCAGCAGGTATCCACAGTCTTCAGCCAGGCGACGAAGATCTCTAAGGCTCATGCCCTCGAGACCTTCCTCTGAGATTTCCTCTATTCCCAGCTGACTTCCGTCAAGCTGGTGATTTCGTTTCCCGGGTCTACATCCTGATTGTAGGTCCAGGCTAGGTAGTCTGAGATAGAGGACAGCACCTCTTCAACCTCAGTCATCTTGTCGGTCAGCGCACTGACCGCCGTGTCTTGGTCGAAGACCTTCGTTCCGATGGCCTCGACCATATCGGAGATCTTCTTCAGAGACTCTACGTCCACAGGGGCTCCCTCGGTAGCCGTAGTAGTCGGAGCAGCTGTCCTACGGGTGGGCTTCCGCTTCGCAGGAGTTTTCTTTCCAGCTGCCTCTTTCTTAGGCGCGGCCTTCTTAGGCGCGGCCTTCTTAGGGGCTGCCTTAGCTGGAGTATCTTTGGTCGCCGCAGTAGTGGCCTTGGTATCTGCCTTCACGGGCACCTTGGCTTTCGTCTTCTCTTTCGCAAAGGTCTTCTTCTCTTTGGAAGGAGCCTTTGCCTTCTTCGCAGGCTTAGTCTCTACTGCCTGGTTACTCGACCCATTAGCTTTTACCTGCCCAATCAGGTCCTTTAGGGCCTCATTGTCCATCTCTGCGATGTTGGGGTAGATGGGAGCTCCAGACGTGTCTGTCATTCCGATGATCTTGTTCACCAGGGATTCAGCTGACAGCTGGAAAGAACGACCATTTCTCTCGATCGCGCCCAACTCGATAGCCAAGCTCCTGAGGAATTTTCTGTGTCCGACGATTTGTAAATCACTCATTGATAGTTTCCTATTCTTTTTTTTGTTTTTGATTATCGCTGCGCCGCCAAACTCGTCGACGACGCGCATCCTTGCTAGAGTCACGCCGGGGTGCGCATCTTCGAAGATGCCACATCCTTCCCCGAATTCTATCATTCTAGTGGTAGCCTCTGAACACTTTGGGAGTCTCTTGCAGCTTATGCAAGGGCCTCTCATATAACGTCGTCCTTAAAGGCCAACCAGCACCTCAGCACTATCCCTTCAGGGCACCCAAATCTAGTACATTTTCCCGTGCACCCAGGTAGTTGGGTACGCAGTCTCCTGAAGTTTCTCTGTATGTGTCTCTCCATCGCCTGTCTGTGCTCCTCTAGAGGGCACGGATCGGTGGAGTCTATGTCTCCGTCAAGTAGGGCAGCAAGCTCCTCTCGGTTAGTAAGTCTCGCAACGTTCCCGAGTCCCAGCTCCCTGGCCAGTTCTACCAGCTCTGTTCTATTTATATTCCTGTATGACATCTGGAACCCCGTACTGGAGAGGATCTACTTCAAGTAGCCTCATTACAACACCACAGTCATCTCCCATCCTCTTGGTTAGGTTGACCTCAAAGAAGAGGCAGTCGTCTATGTCTCCTAGAACTTCGACTAGACAGTCCTCTAACAACTTACGTCGATTGCCTACGTCAAAACGCTTATACAGTGTTTTGGCTCGTTTTTTAAACCACCCCTTGTTGATCACAGTTTCGAATGTAAAGTCCAAATTAAGCGCGTAAACGCTTGTTTCAGTATGGCCGGCAACGAAATTGTTTATCTCTACGACGTGGTTGGCTCGTACAAAGTCTGTGAATAGGCGGCGATAACCTATGGCTTCCTTGGTGTAGACCATCCCTCCCTGCCAACGATGCACTCTGATGTGATTCTCTGTTGGAGGGAGGTGAGGGAAGTGGATCGTTAGGGACCTCATCTTGACCTCTTGTTTGGATGTCTACCGAAAGCCAGGTTGGTATCCCGTCTATTCATCTCAATATCTAGCCTCTTGGTCTCTATGAGGCGCGACAGGAACCTCAAGTCTCTTGAGGCGGCTCCTGCTATCCCCTCCAATAGCTCGAAGAATGTCTTGGCTTCTATCCAACGGACGTTAGCCTCGACGTACCTGGCATCAGCTACCGTAAGGTCCTCTTTCGCCTGTACAGTTCCGGTCTTAGTCTTTCTTACCAGGGACTTGGCTAGCTTTAGCTTCTCTTGGCTGTTGAGGGTCTCCGCCTTTGCCTGCGTCAGCAGAGAGTGCACATAATCGGCATGCTGGCACATCATTGAGTATATCTCTCCGAGTTCGGAGTTGGTGAAGCTACTCACGTTGGGAGGAAGCCTGCCGTCGAAGTACTCTCCGTTATCGGCGAACGGTCGAGAGGGCAGGACAAGACCTGCACTCTCAATTCTACCTATGGCCTTCAAAGAGGCATCTTCGTACAACTGCTCTCCCTCTTCTAGAGTGACAGAGTAATCATGGTCGGTTCTTTTCATCTTGCCCTCTGTTCGCAGAAGTAATTATACGGGCAGTCCTTACACTGATACTTGTCTGCGTCTGCGATGGGAGGCTCCCCCGCTTCTATTGCAGCCTCTACAAGAGAGCCCTTCTTTCTCCACCAACGCTTATAGACTCGCTCGTTGTACGGGAGGACGAACTCTTTGACTTCGTGAGGCCACAGCTTTGACACGTACAGGTACGACACGAAGGGAACATCTAGCGCAGTAGCGTAGATGCCCATAGCCTGAGTTAGGTGCTCGGGCTTCGGCTCTGTAAGCCTGTCAAACTCCTTACCTATGGACTTGATCTCAAGGAGAACCCTCGCAGTAGGAAGAACACAAACCCCGTCAGTGCGCGAGTTTATGACGAATGCTTCGTCCAGATCTACTCGTACTTCATCTTTGAAGTTCTCTCCGAGAGAGGCATGCAACGCTTTCTGCACTACATCATGGATTGCGTGGCCCATCTGAAAGGTGATCTGCAACTGCGTGTTGATGTTTGACTTAGGGGCCTTGTCCGCAATCACGTCGTAGTAGAGACGCCGGACGCACATGTGCGCGGAGCTGGCGTGAATTGTCCCCACACTCCTCTTAGGGGCCTTATAGAGACCACTCCCCCGACAAGGTCGACACTCAAGGTCCGGCTCTTTTGCCTTCCAATCTTCGTACTCCTCGAGGGTTGCCCCGACTTGAGTACCCATCTTTTTGGCCCCTATGTAGAAGTAGCCTCGTAGGTCAATGCCTGACCTGACGTTCTCGATCTCCTCTGCCGTATAGTCTTTTAGATCACTGATTGTGTTTATCATGCTTGTACATTTCCAGTAGTTGAAAGAACCACCCCTCTGGCACAACACAGTAGGAGTCATTCTGTTCACGAAATTCGATTAGGAAGACAGGGATTTGGTCCCCTGTAGAAGCGGAGGCAACCTTCTGTAGGTCGATCTGCTTCAAGGTGAAGGAAGCCTTGTCCGTATACTTACATTCCATCCGGATGTGCTCCGACTTTACGTCGGCCTTATCGATGGGTGTCTGTCCCGAAGCAATAGTCTGTCTTGCTCCTACAGCCTTTGCCTTCTTTTTCTCTTGCCTGTCTGCCTGTCCTCTAGTGCTCTTAGCTCTACTTTTCTTGGGGGTATATTCCAATAGAGTGACTTCATGCCGAGGGAAGGCCCTATGGCACTTCTTGCACCGTATCTTCCCTAGAGCCCATGTCTGAAGATTAAAGCCCCCGCAGAAGGGGCAAGCCTTCTTGCGAGCCATTAGTACGAACAGCGGACATTGGCAGCCCGTAAAGTCTGAGCCTCTATCTCGTCCAGGAGTCCCTGCTCCAGTATGAATGTTGCTGCGCTCTTCACTCCCTGTCCTAGCTTCTCTCCCTGATAGGAATACCAGGACCCGCTCCGGGTCAAGATGCCATAGTCTCCTGCCACTGCAGCAGAGTGAGCCACCCTATCTATCCCGGTTAGGTCAAAGATGAAGTCATAGGTGCCATTAGCCCCTTCGTGCCCGCCCGCCTTTTGCTTCGTGATCTCCCATCTGATGGTCTTACCTAGGAACTTGCTGCCTTCCTTGACCTTAGCTACGGGAGACATCTGAACGGTCAGCCAGCGTGCGTGCTTCAAGGCCCACCCACCTGCTTCGATAGTCTTTGGGCTATACTTGTTGGCCCTGTCAGTGTTGTCCCGTACCTGGTTGATGCCAATGATGCAGGTCAGGTTGGGGTCTCCGTGCTTATTGGGAGCCAGTGCGTGGTTCAGTCTTCTTGCAAATCTTGTGTTTAGGAGAGCAGCTCCTCCGACTCGAGGGGCGTCACTCATGCTCTGGTCTTCGTCGTGCTCCGTTAGGAGACTCCCAAAGGAGTCAATCAGCACGATGTCAAATTCCCTGCTCTCTACAAGGTCAAGAGCGATGTCGAATGACTCCTCTGCCGTAGAGGGAGGTACCGTAACGAAAGACCCGACCTGGTCTTGAAGCTCCAAGATGTCTTCTTCGGGGAGGGGCTCTCCAAGCTCCTCCTCGTATTGCCTAGCGAATTGAGCAATCTCTAGGTCCGAGAAGGCGACTCGTACTCCGCAGGAGCGAGCAAACATCTTGTCGTAAACCATCTCAGTCGAGACAACAGCAATCGAAGTGTCTTCTCCGTGTTGAAGCTGATGCTCTCTCATTACCTGGTTTGCCAACCAGTTCTTGCCTACTCCTTGCTTCCCGATGAAGAAGGACATGCCTCCCGCAGGGAGCCCTCCGGACATTCCAATGTCCAGATCCAGGATTCCAGTAGGTAGGCGCTTTAGGACCCAAGGCATCGTATACTCGCCTGCCTCGTAGATCCTTCCCGGGTACCTGGATTTTAGTTTGTTAATTACTGCCTGAAGGCTATTTCCGCCTTCGGTCTTTTGTTCCTTCTTCTTTTTGGGCATGTTTCTCCCATGGCTCCGTCCCACAACTGGGGCAGTGGGGGGTTAGTGAAGTGAAGTCCACAGACCTAGATCCGCATTGCGGGCAGGGCCTGGCTCC
>Ga0098052_1000038_pt1 | contig 73605 bp, 69 predicted proteins | sample 15_taG_FD_81591 | JGI IMG/M metagenome (GOLD analysis project Ga0098052, IMG submission 81591) | Marine viral communities from the Subarctic Pacific Ocean - 15_ETSP_OMZ_AT15312 metaG | ecosystem: Environmental > Aquatic > Marine > Oceanic | place: Pacific Ocean | collected 2015-01-18
CCCCTATGCAAAAAGGAATAGTCCATTGTGCTGATGTTGGGCCAGCAATGACGGCTTCAGGGCCTCCTTACTCAAGAACAGGGCAAGAGGCCGTTGAAGCCGAAGCAATAGTAGTTCAAGCCCCTATGCACGACCCATCACCAACCCTTGACGCTTCTTATGGTGTAGGGGCAGGTATGCGAGCAGGTATTGAACGGCAATGTATTGGTGTTTCTAAAACCTATATTGAAAGCGATTTTGCTGAATATAGCGAAAGTGAAAAAGGATGCACTTTGCGTTGTTCGGGCGGAGATGGTATGGAAGTCTTAGTCAATGAAAAAATTGGTGTTGATATTTGGAATCATCAAATTACAGGTGAAACGGCTTCAACGATGGGGTCTAATACTGGTATTGCTATTGATAATGGGCCAATGGTGATGGAAAAAGAAGGGGTGGTAGCACCGACTCTTACATCATGGAATCTTGATAGCCGTTCACCACAAAGCGAAGAACAACAGAAGATTGTGGGCGCGATATTTGAAACAACCCATGTTGTGCGCCGCCTAACCCCAAATGAATGTGAACGCTTGCAGGGCTTCCCTGACAATTATACTCAAATACCATACAAAGGTAAATCTATTGAAGATTGCCCCCAAACCCACCGCTACAAGGCATTGGGCAATAGTATGGCAGTTCCGGTAATGAAATGGATTGGGCAGCGTGTTGAAGCGGTTGATTCATTAGATTTAAGTGAAAGAAAAGCCAGTAAAACAACCGTTCAAAAAAGCCTTTGGTGATGATATTATGGGGTTTGAATTATTACATGGGAATTGCCTCACGGTAATGGCCGAAATGGATGACAATACAATTGATTCTATCGTCTGCGACCCACCGTATGGATTACATTTTATGCAATCCAAATGGGATTACGATGTGCCGTCTGTTGAGATTTGGAAAGAGGCTTTAAGGGTCTTAAAACCCGGAGGCCACCTTCTTTCATTCGCCGGTTCTCGCACTTATCACCGTATGGCGGTGAACATTGAAGATGCAGGGTTTGAAATCAGGGACCAAATCATGTGGGTGTATGGGTCGGGTTTTCCTAAATCGTTGAACATCAGCAAGGCAATAGACAAAGCCAAAGGTGCGGAAAGAAAAGTTGTGGGGTATGATTCAAGCAAGGTAAGACCCAACAAAGAAAATTATGCTAAGAGAACTGCCCCCGCCACACCCGAAGCGAAACAATGGGATGGTTGGGGTTCAGCCCTCAAACCCGCCCATGAGCCTATCGTGGTCGCCCGTAAGCCTCTCATCGGAACTATCGTTGAGAATGTGCTTGAGCATGGCACAGGCGGATTGAACATTGACGGTTGCAGGGTTGGAACTAATGATAAATTAGTATCAGGTGGCAATTTGGTATCTCATTCTGCCGATGAAAGAACGGGGCAAGCATTAGGTATGTTTCAACAAGGAACAGAAAACACCTTTGTTCAAAACCCAAAAGGCCGTTTCCCTGCGAATATCATTTTTGATAAAGAAGCAAGTGCTATGCTTGATGAGCAAAGTGGTTTTACTCAAAGTGGTGCGCCCCGTAATGATAGGGAACAATCTATCGGGGCAATATGGGGTAAAAACCGTAATCATATTCCTTGTGGTCCTCAATATGGAGATAAAGGCGGTGCATCCCGATTCTTTTACTGCGCTAAAGCAAGCAAAGACGAGCGAAACGCAGGGCTTGAACACTTTGTTGATGTTGAGCGCACTGACTACGGTGGCTTTCACAGTGAAGAAGGACTCATCGCCAACGGGCGCAACCCTGCGAACCGACTCCCCATGAAGAACCCACATCCAACGGTAAAGCCGGTTGCCCTCATGCGCTACTTATGCCGCCTTGTGACTCAACCAAATGGAATCACCCTTGACCCTTTTATGGGTTCAGGGACAACTGGTATCGCCGCCACCCAAGAAGGCTTCAATTTTATAGGTATTGAAATGAGCGAGGAATATATCGAAATCGCCAAACAACGAATAAATCATTGGTCTGATGCTCAAGAAGAAATAATAAAAGAAAAGAATAAACAAACCTTTCTTTGGTGATGACAAATGGCACATTTATTTCGACATTTTCCGCGCGAAGTAGATATGCGGAAGCGCAAAGTGGTGCATACGATGGAGGAATTACAACATTACGTGAACGCCACTAATGGGGGAGATAATTTAACCACTACTGTTTATGGTTTTAGGGAATTAAAACCAAACGGGCATAGGGGCGAATACTCTACCGCCATAATACCCCATTTTGTAATTGATTTAGACTATGAACGGGCTTTGGTTGATGGGCGCACCGCGATTGAAGCAGGTAATAGGTGCATTGAAGAAGTTAATATGCTGCACCAACACTTGCTCTCAAATAACTGGAAACATGGTATGTGGTTCACTGGCGGGGGGGTTCATATATGGGTTAATCTTGACCGCACATATTATCCTGAAGGGGCAGAAATGTCCGATATACTGATTGCTGGTCGGCGTATGATAGAGGGGTGGGTAAAGGAATGGGATTTATCCACACTTGACCCCGTAGTATCATTTCGACCTGACCGGCATATTCGCATCCCCAACACATATAACTTCAAAAGAGGTTATTGGGGAATGCCCCTCACTACCAGTGATTTAGAAGGTGAATGGAAGGCAATACTAAATAAAGCAAACAAGCCCCATTCAGGTATGAACATTTACGGCTCTAAGGGGCTTACGCTTGAGGTAAAGAAGCGGGACCCCAACCAACCCTTTGAAGCCGAAGCGGTTGAAGTGGATATGAAAAAAGTAGGCAAAATATCTGTATTACCCTGTTTGGCTACTGCGGCTTGCGAACAACCAAACCCGCCACACGAAGCAAGGGTATATCTAATTTTATTCTTACAAGACCGCTTCAGGTCATTTGCCCGCCCCCCTCGTTCATCACCAACCTCTAATGCAAGTATCAAAGAGTCAATCAAGGCTTTCATTAAAGTGTTGAATTGGTCTGACTACAAAGAAGATATTACCAGTAGTTATGTTGAACATAGTGTGGACCGATATTACAAAACCCCATCTTGTAGGACATTATATGAGAATGGTTATTGCTTAGGTAAATGCCCGTTTTATGACGGTAGTGGGGGGCAATAATTCAATTGAAAAAACGATTATTTAATTGAAAAATGCGCTAAAAATAATTCAATTGAAAAAAACGAAGGAGATATTAAAAATGAGATTATGTGTAGTTAGAAATTGTGATAAAATAGCCCGCCGTGGGTTTAGAAAGTGTATCTCTTGCTTGCAGGGAATAAAACCACCAACGGAGGAAGAATGATGGTAGAAGAAGATTTAGAAAAGATAAGAGCCGATAAATTAGCCGCCATTAGTGCTAAAATGAATGAGGTAAAAGACGAAGTAAAAGACCTACAAGCCATGCAAAATGAGTTCACTTGGTCTGACTTTGGCTTTGATGAACCGGAATGGGCTTTTAGAGATAGTGAAGAAATGTCCGGTGCTATGGAAATATGCCAGCGAGGTCAAACCGTTGCCATCACTGGTGACCCCCGTTGGGCATTGTTGGTGACAGATTTACTCAACCGAGCCAAGTTAGAAGAATTGATATTAAGTGAAAGGAGGGATTCTGCATCAAAAAATGTAAAGGTTGTGGAATGATGGTTAAGGTATTGCACCCTGAGCATCGGCTTTGCACAAGATGTGAGCGTAAGTTAAGGAGGCATCTAAATGGCAGATAAGATATTGTATATTGATAATCGTGAACGGTCAGGTCTTGAAGAAGCAGTAAAAAAACACGCTGATAAAAATAAAATAAAATGGGAAGTCAAACAAAACCTCATTACCGATTATTGCTATGGCTCTTTAGGCATTGAAGCAAAGAGTATGCAAGACTATTTTCAATCATTACAAAGCGGCCACCTTCAACACCAATTAGAAAACATGGATGATAATTATGCCCGCATGGTGTTAGTCATTCATGGTAAATTAGACGGTTATGTGGGGCGTTTGCGGCGGCGAGGCAGTAAGATGCCCTATGCCCGCGTAGAAGCCCAATTTATAGGCTCTTTGGCCCGCTTTGATGTGGATTTTGATATGACTATTATGCACTTCCCTACTTCATCTGCCGCCGCCCGATGGATTGTTAAGCGGTGTCAGAAAGACGGCACAATAGGCAGCACTACCACTTATCGCACCCTACGGCGCACTACCAGTGAAGATTTACGCATTGATGCTTTACGTGCAATTGGTTGTAGTGAGGCTATTGCCACACGCCTAATAGCGAAGTTCGGCTCAATCGCTGAAATATCGTGTGCTAATACAAAAGAATTGATGAAATTAGAAGGGGTCGGGAAGATTCGGGCGAAGGCAATTGTTGATGCCTTGAATAGTGAAAACGCAGTGATGAAAGAAAAGGTCAAAATTACCTACGCCTAAAGCATTAAATGGGTGAGCCATATAGCAAGAAATCCGCAGGGGAAGATGAAATGACAATAACTATAAGTGAGGAAATGAATAACTTAGAAAACAAAGTTCGCAAGTGGGATGACTACATGCTTGTGCAGGATGATAATGAGGGTGCGAGATTTATAAAACATTATCTTGACCGCTTTAATACGGTGTCATATTTCAATGAGTTCGCCGGTTTGCTTTCATTCTTTTTTACGATGGGACAATTATGTGCGCCATATATGAGAATACCGATTCTTGGGACATGGATTGATTGTAGGGTCCATACCTTTTGGATTCAACAATCAAGAACAGGTAAGTCGATTGCTTGGGAGTTCACTAATCGCTTATTAGGGGCTTTAGGTGTTGAAAGCGAATCATTTACTGCTGGTTCTGATGCTAAATTGATTGGAACAGTTAAAGAAGAAAGAATATATGATGATAACGGGCGACCTACTGGTGAAACACAGGTAATAACTACTGAGGGGCTATTAAATGGCTATAAAACGCTTGTATTTGATGAGGCTTCGGTTTTATTAAATGACAGTAAATCTCATTTTAGTGAAAAAATACTTTATTTACAACAGGCTATGGCCCCTCTTGGGTCAAGCACCAATGTATTAGTAAAGCACTTGGTAGGAGGGTCCGTTCACACACCTTCAGGTGTTTCCTTGTGGATGACAACCTTCCCCCCAAAAGACATTATGGCCCATGTATTAGACAAAGGCTTTTTTCAACGGGTTTTCTTATTTCAAAATGATATTACCGCCGAACAACGCCACACAACCAGTGAAAAACGCATGGGTGGTGCATATGAAAAGGTAGATGAAGAAATAATGGATTATGAGGAAATTGCTGAATATATGCAAGGGTGTTGTGATTTAGTAAGAGAACGCCTTTGGGATGCTATCGGCCTTGAAAGTCGCTATATTGAAGTGCCTGACCCAATGAACCCAAGAGAGCAAACCATGAGGCAAGAATTGACAAAGGCTACCCAATGGGCATCTTTAACTGATAGAGAGCGTGAAGATTACGCCATAAAACATGCACACGATATATTTGACATATCTCCGGGGTATCACCCTGCTTTATTCAATGCACTTGATGATTATTACAGTTTAGCCAGTAGCATTTCAAATGAACATGTTAAGGAAACAGCGTTATCATTTTTACCGAACATTGAGAATTACACATTGATATTTTCTAATTTAATCGCCACCATTCGCCGTGAAAGCACAATTACCGAGGAACACATAATGATGGCTAATGAGATTATTTTTGACAATTTTCACAATTTGATTATTTGGCTTGAACAAAAACAAAGTGTGGTAAATAAGAAACGCAGCACTGCTGAAAAGGAATCTTGGCGTAATGCTTTCAAACAATGTAAAGAATATGTGGATGATAAAGACGGTATTAAGAAAGTATTACAGGCGGATTTATTAAAGATTTACGCTGAACAACAATCTATTGCCGACATTACTACAAGGCGGCGGTTTAATGCTCTCAAGAAAAGTGGTTTGATTACCATTAGCCGTAGTGGTAAAGGGAATCGCAACTTTATTCACTTTGCTTGGGGGTAGTAAGATTGAGAGGAATAGCCACTTTTTATGATTCTAATTTTGAAGAAGGTTGGCGTAGTGAAGATTTACAAGTGGTGTTTATCGCCACATGGGATGGCTTCAAACATGAGGTATTTACCAACATTGACCTTAGCGAGCGAATACTTGGTTGTCCTATCAATCCGCTTAAGGAATGGCCTTCTAATAAGGAATACGTAGGGCATAATTTAGTGGGTTCACAAACAGGCCAGTATTTTGATTTGATGGATGAGGTAAAGAAAATTACCGCTAAGTATTTGGATAATGAAGGAAAGCGTTGTTCTTTGGGTGAATTGGCTCGCTGGAATCAGCCCCAACCCCTGATAAATGATTTAGGGTCTAAAATGCGCCGCCTGATGGCTTGGCGTAAAGGACAACACATCAAAGTAGCCCGATGGTGTATGGAAGATGCAAGACTGTGTTATGACATATTTACCAAAGTGAGGCGTAATGGGGAAATTAGATTTAAGGACAATATCACTGGGAAGAAGCCGTTTGTTAAGGTGAATTGGGTAGTTCGTGCTAAAGGAGAGGAAGAATGATGAAATATAAAGCATGGAGAGAAAGCGCAATTAGGTATTTGAAAATACATAATGAAGCAACAACAGAAGAATTGATTACTAAAGTTAAAAACCAAAGTGGTAAGTTAATGGGTTCTCGCAGAATGCCGACAAGTAAAAGAGGTGCGGCAAATTGTTTGGCTTCGGATAAAAGGTTTGTTAATATACGGAATATCAAAATAGAAGCAATACCACTGGCGGTTTGGGGTTTGAAGTGCGACATTTCTCCAATGTGGGGGGAAGAAAGCCCTTCCTTATCTATTCCTCATGGGTCGCTTACCACCTGCACCTAATTGACGGCGCATCTTGGGTCTTGCCCCTGAACCACTACCGCGAACCTTGTTTCGTTTGTAGCGATTGGTTGTGCGCTTAGATTGGTTTTTGCGTGATTGACCCCAAGCCCTACGCTTGCCTTGTTTGGTAGCCCTATCAGATATGTTGTTTTTAGAATAGCCCCTAAATTGCCCTTTATCCATCTTATTTGTTTGACATCTTTCACAAAATTGCTGACCTAATGGCACTTGGGCCATACACATAACTCCTTCACAGGGCTTCCTACCCTCTCTAAGACCTATTCCCCGCCGCTTTACAACGGACCAGCCTTGATTGAAGGCATCTGTTTTAATTTGGGCCTCGCCTTTCGCCACAAACTACCGCAGGTAGGACATTCCCATAAATATATCCTCTCCCGACTACCCGCATAGAAGCCATTTATGCGTAAAGCAAGAACGGGGGCTTCACATTTAATACATATTTGTTCAACTTTATCACGATAAGTAGCATCCCTGTATTTGTTCCCCACGCTCAATACCCCGCATGAGTATAATAAAACCATACATCACCAGCCCCAAGAGGTCCTTGAGGCACTGGCACAGTCAAAGCCAAATCCATGAAAGTCACTATTTTACCCATAATTGTATAATGCACCCCTTCAATCAAAGGAACGGTCTTACCTGTAATGTCAGCCCAAACCCCTGACACAATATGTAATGTGGCTGCACCAGCCGTATTCTCAACAGATAAAGGGGTAAATTGTAAAGGGGCAGCCGCCGGTCCTAAACCAACATAACCCACTACCTCTTTTGCTTGTCGATGAACAGGAGTAATTTGATATGCACCACCATTACCTGCACCTATGGCTTGGTCTGCTTGATAAAACAAATGTGTTTCACCTGCCCCATGAATATGAGCATTCAAAGGATTATAGCCAGCAGGGTCACGGGCATAAACCATACCCAAAGTAGCCATAGGCAACCCTCCGGGGGTCAAAGCAGGTATTGTGCCGTAATCATTTTGGGGGTCAATAGCCCCACCTGACCCCTCAAGGGCAGTAAGAGGAATAGGCCCCCCTCTAATAAAAAGGCGTTTATCTTCAACAGATACTACATTAAGCAAGGGTGTAGCATAAGACACTCTTACTGCACCAAGAATGCAAGATTGTTTAATTAAATGAGAAGAAGGCATTTGCGGATAAATACCAGTGCTGGTATCAACAACAGTGCCTCCAACAAGCCCCACATTATTTGTTCCCGGTAATTCAGGGTCCACAATAACCAAAACCCAACATTCTTCATTAACAACCGAAGGCAATACCATACCTCCCGCATTAAAACGTGCATTGTAAAATGCTACATTATCAATATCAAACGCCGCTACATTACCTACATTATAGTAAATGCCGTCTAAACAAGCAACTCCTGTATCAACAAAAATAGAATTACTGGCTGCACCATTTTTACGCACCGCACAATTACCACTAATAGGATTATTGCGGTCTGAACCCCCTGAATCATTACCATAATTGGTTAATGTAAGAGGTATTATTCCGTTGTAAAGCCCACGTTCCGCAAAGCCAGTAAGTGAGGCGGTAGATAGCACATCAGTATCTCTTAGGCCGTCTGTTTGCCATGTAGCACCTGTGCCTGTTTTTTCGTGTCCCTCTCCTATGCCTGTTGTTCCCATTATCTAACCTCCATGACAATATCAACCCGAATCTCATTTGTGCTATTCTTGGATATAGGAATAAAACTGCTGCGGTAAGCGGGGCTATCAAGTGTCGTTGCACCATGAATTACTACTTCTTTAATATCATTAGCACTAATCATTTGGGTGTCAAAAATACCGCTAATTGATATTACCCTATCGTCAAGGCGTTGAACGGTAGGTGTGACTGAAAAGGCTACATTACCCGCGCCCCCATCACGACTGGTAGCCTCTCCACCAGCAGTGCCGAGGCTCATTTGACTAACAAGAGTCTGTAAATGTGCTGCTAATTTTGCCTTTATTCCGTCTAATACTGGCATATCATCTCACCTCATAGAACACGGATTTAGATTGACCGAGGGGCTTCGCCCTTATGGATGCAACCCTTAATTCATCATTATCAGGCACAATTACAAGGTTATTCGCCTTTAAGACAATCAAATTAGTATTCACCACCGCAACATAACCAATCAACAAATTGGCCGAAGTATATACACCGTCATGCACTCCAAATCGCAAAGTAGCATCTATCCCATCAACTACTATATTGGTTGAAGCACCCGCCAAAATAGCACCATTCGCCAAAACACCTGAGCGACCACCACTAACCCCGATATTACCCAATGGGGCAGTAGTGGGGCTTCCTCTCCAATAACCGCCAATAATTGTTTTAGTATTATTCACAAAGCGAGTCATAATACGGGCTGAAGCCACAATTTTAATTGGGGCATTAAATACTAAATCAGTGCGCTCTTTGGTTCTTGAAGGGTTAGCATCAATTACTCCATTTGAAGCGGTTTGTAAATCAGCCAAAAGCCCTTCAATACCCTTTTCATATTGCCCTATTATAATGTCTGTTAAACCAGTAGTGTAATCTCTAAATACTTCAAATACGGCAAACTCGCCCTTGATATGTTCAATTATAAAATCAACCATTAGTATCTCTCCGGGTTGAATATCGGTGGCTTTCATTAAACCTTCTACTTTGATTAGTGAAGCACCCTGTTCACTTCGATTTAAGAAACCTTTAGCAAGGCGCAAAGCAAGGTTATTTTCGCGCAATCCTACTACCCTTTCTTGTAATATACGGGTGACTCCCTCATCATTACCTTTGCCGCCCATCTGTTTTACCTTTTCCAAATCCTTTACTTTGCCTCTAATTATTTCATTTTCAGCCACTTTATCTCCTTCAACAATGACTTCATTAGCCATTTCAAGCATAGCACTTACACTAATAGATTGTGCGCCACTATTTGACCCAATGCGGCGGTCCCGCCCAATAAAGACATTAGGGGAATAAAGTAATAGCCCTGCATCAGTTAATAGCAACTGGTAGCCATCAATACGTGATAAATCACGCATCATATCCAATACACCCACACCTTGACTCTTTCGGGCTACAAATATACTACTATGTTGAACGGTTGAATCCAATGAAGGGTGGGCTGATATAAAGGCCGATAAAGCAGCCTGTTTGCTCATGTTTATGGCCGAATAATCATCATAAACCCCTAAATCTGTCATTTTTTGTTCTTGCGAAGCCGAAAACCCAACAATATCAATACCTGCTAAATTATCGCCTCCATCATTCATTATCATTAAAGCAGCATCAGTAGTTCTAACTCCAACTGCCATAATATGACCTAATCTTACTCCTTTTCCAAGCCCCATTCCTGATGCCGACAAAGAATCATTGTTCAAATTACGGAATTGTAATTCATAATCAATGTTTTTACCTTGCCCTGTATTTAGATTATTACCAGCAATACGCCATTGTTTTTTATCACTATCAAGCAAATAAGGGGGATAAGCGGTAGTAGTCAATTCAGCACCATCAGCATAAATAGTAGACAGCCCCCCAGTTCCGGGTGTTTTCTTGTATTTGATAATCCCTGAATTAAAACCATCCGATAACAAATACTGTTGAGGGGTAAGCATAAAAAAGTCCGAGGGGTCATAATGCCCAAGACCCCTATATGATATATTTGGGCTATATGTAGTAATATCATCACTACTGGTAGCATCCCATTTATCAGTAAGAGATAAGGCAAAAGAAGCCGCATTATCCACAAATGAAGGTAGCACTACAAGTGAATGGGTTGGGGGATATAAGTGTTGAATAGCAGCGTTTGTGCTTGCGCTATTCTTACCAAAACACACTTCCCCTCCAATTACATTAGCACTTGATATTAAATCACCTGTAAATGATGATACCGTGAAGGTGTTTTCAGTGCGGGCAGTATAGGTAATTTGACCCGTTTTACCAAGTATTACCAAAGTGCCGCTTGGGGGGTAGGGGGTAGCGTTTTCAACCGTAATGGTGCTTCCTGTCATATATGTGACTTTGGTTTTAGGTCCAAGAGTAGTCATAGCGGTGGCTGGTTGTGCTTTTACTGCTATTCCTTCGCGCTCACGGCGATTATATGGATTAACTACGGTAGTGCCGTCAGTAGCATAAACGGTTTCAGTCTGCGATATTACTTCGCCGCCCCCCGGATGGGTTGTTTGTGAATAACGGGCATCCACCAATGGTGTTATGTGTCCTTCGGTATCTTTGCGGCTGGCATCTGCTTTGAAATGCTGCAACATATTAGCACTTGGTATTAAATGCCAAACGGCATCTCGGTTGTTTGCATCAGGCCATTCAATAGTGGGTGCTTCATCATAGGCTGATGTAATGGGTAAAATGTTGCCCTTTGTTTTAGCGGTGTTTGTTTCAAACATACCATATCGCTTATCACGGGTAAATGCTTGGTCTAATGACCCCGCTTGACTAAGACTACAATATGGCCCCAATAACCAGCCGTCTTGGTTGAGTATTGACAAATCAACATCTAACAATGTGCTAAAACCATACACTTTCAATGGGCGGGTCATACGCATAATATAATCAGCAGTGCGCCGCACTGGTTGAGATATTTGGGGTTTTGATGTAGCACCATCACCAACTATACTACGGCGACCTTTGCTTTTTTCTTCGCGCTCAAGCCAAGTCTTACGCAGAATAAATACACCACCCCACGGCGGCAAATCACCACACCCCCTTACAGCCCAATGGTCTTTTACCCCCGTTGCTAAGAAGTGTTGGCTACTATCCCCAAGAGCATTACCATCAAGGTTCAATTCACTATTACGGTTCAAAGACCACTGAGGCTTCGCTACCTGTTGGTTAGGGTTGTTTTGCCCACCATATGTATTATCAGGATTGGTTGGAGATATGCTACCTGCACCAAATGACTCAGCATATTTAGTCCATTTAGTATCTTGGACCCAAGAAGGTAATATAGGGAATTGTTGCCCAATTGCGAGGTCGCTATGTAGCGATACTGCTTTGGTGCTGGTAATCATATAGTCTGTTTGTTTGGCATTATTGCGCTCAGAATTGGTTTCAACAACTAAACCCAAACGTGGTGTTAAATCTGATTGAATCTGTCGGTGGTCGGTTATTTCACTAAGAGGAATAGGCATTACTCCCCTCTCGGCTTCGGTTTTGTCTTTCATGTTCAAAGACTGACCCCATCCGTGGGCGGGGAAGTGTTTTTGGTCGCCTGAATTAACTTTTATATCGACAGGATGGGCATTGATGTGGAGGTTATTTCCTTTGTGGTGGTAAAACTCGTTTCCTACACTTGCACCAAAAGCATCTGATTGATATATTGCCTCTACTGAATCGGCGGCTTTCACTTTATCACCACTATGATGATTTAAGCCAATAATAGGGTCCGAGCCTGTATTAGTGCTTTTGGCTTGTAAAAACTTCGCATTACTACCAGTAATTGTAGCAAACTCGGTGCGGTGTGAATCCATTACTCCCGCAGTTAATGAAGTGGGTTTAATCATCCCCAAGTCAGCATGGTTAAGGGTGCGCCCCATACCCACTTTTAATTCACCTTTAACCCACGGTTCATTAGATAAACGGGTAAAGCCTTCATTATCATATCCTTCGTTGGTATGCCCAGTTATTACAACACCAATAGGAACGGTTCGCTCAACACCACTATAAGCAGTAGGCCAAGTCCAATCAGCCCCATCACTAACAGTAGGTAGGTTTTGCATCGAATCGTGTTTGCCTCCGTCAAAACGGGCTGACCTTTGTATTTTCTGCTGAGTAGTAAGTATTTCGGTGGGGTCGCCGGATAACATATTTAAGGCATCACACCCTGTTCTAAAGCCCCATGCTCTTACGGGCAAACGCCTCGACCAATCAATAGCAACCATAGCGTTTTCAACGGTTGTGGTTTCATTCCAAATGTAGCCATTGGTAGCGTCTTTATCCATAATTAACCGCGATACAGTCTTTCGGGGATTTAACCCATCACCTATACCTTCACCACGACTATATCTATTACTTGCCCCATAAAGGGTAAAATGTTGTCGTAATTCTAATGAACCTCTTGGTTCACGCTGACCGCTATGACCCATCAATACCGCGCTGGCTGCCCGTTCACCCCAATTAGCACCATGCCCGCCAGCATTTAGAGCATTATATCCGTAATTTTGCATCCATTGAAAGGCGTATAATCGCTCAATTGGTGTCGCTATACGGGCTACACCATCACTACTATTTCCTTCGGAGGCATTTCTTAGCAATAAGCCACGAACCGCTGGATATTGCACCGATTTGGGCATTCCTGCTTCTCTATATCGCATAGTCATAAAATGTTCACGGCTTGTGCCGAATAACGCAGGGTGGCTATATTCAGCCAACCATGTGCAAAGGAATGCGTCAGGGGTTGCACCGGAATTAGTATCTGTTGCTTTTATCAAACCGAGGTCATTATGAGCCGTGGTTTGAGTAAAGTCGCCGCTAATTGTAGGGCTTTCAACAGTAGCAACCGGAACGGCAGACATATTCAACATTTCGGGGTCATGCCCAAACAAAGGTGGCACTGTGCCTAATTCAGTCGCTACTCTTGGCCTATGCCAACCAGCAGGAAGCCCTGTATTTGAGTAAAAGTGGGGCTTTGTTCCGCTGGCTACATGATGTGCGTTAATCCAAGAAGGAGAGGGTCGCCCACCCATCATTAGATATTGATTCAAAAAGAAGCCATTGATAGCGTATTCTTCACTGGCATTATGACGATTTACTACTATGCGGTTAGAAGCCGTATTTATTGCGATAGGTCCTGAATGTGCCGTATTAGGATAGGGACCCAATCCTGTGCTTTTACCATGTGTCCCACTGATGAAATGGGCTTGCTCATATGCCCCCTCTACCAGTGTATGCTCTTGTCCGGGGGCAAATAATAGGTCAAAAGAGGTTTGAGGGTCAGCCCCATATTTTTTACGATGATTAGGCATACCATTATTTCCTATTTCACCAAGAGGGAAACCATCTGCTGAATACGAACCAGCGTTGTATGTTTCCCCATTTACTTCTAATGTGTCTAAGTAATATAATGTAGCACTTGGAGGGTTAGCCACGCCACTATATGCAGATTGAAAGCCCCAATGCTTATTTTCACTTTCGGCCTCAAACATAAGCGAATATGCAGAACCATGAGAACGGTGCAATTGCCTCCGTAGGGCTATTGGTGTGCCTCTCATGGTGTATGGTGTAATGAAATGATGACCTTGCCTACCAAATCTAATACGATGGTGAGGGTGGGTTTGTGTGTGGTCGACCCCATTTTGAGTCGCTAATAATACTGAACCACGTTCTGTATGGTCGCTCAAGCGGTGAGCAGCAAATAAGCGGGTTGAACCGCTTGGCACTGCGCCAGCAGCCGCATTTGTGTTTAACCCAAACTGGCTAACCATAGTGTCGTGTAAGATTCTGACGGGGTGAAAGTGCAGAACCCTGTCGTTTGTGTCAAACTGTGTAGCCCCTCCTTCGGTGGTATCATAGGTATCGGCATTTGCTTCGATTATTCCGGGCGCATCGGGGCGAGGGTCGCTTAATCCCCCCATACCCCATGATAAATTGCGCCATGCTTGCACACGGTCATGGCCGCTTCTTACAATTATATTTCCGGGTATTTCATCTTGAGAAGGTAAAGATATTTCCATATTAGGCTCAATGCCACTTCCGGGTGTTGAAGGCAGGGTTGTTGTAGTGCCAGTTAATGGGTCAATGCGTTCTTTATTTAATGTATAATCCTTAATTACCGTTCCAAAAGGTGAACCCCCTTCCAAAACTAATTCTTGGCCCTTATCGTCAATTACTGATATATTATCCCAAACCCGTTCTTCATTTGATATTGAAAGACCCTTTACTCGCTCAGTATTGACTGTTCTTACGGTTCTATATGGGCGTGACACATAACCTTGAACCCCTTGATTGTAGTTAGAAGGTGAAGTAATGGTTGTGGCTTCACTTTTTAGACTATTCCACGATATTGCCTTATTATCGGAGGCTGAACCATTACTCACATTAGTAATTAGGTGATGATTACCCGCTATATCATCCTTCAATGCACTAAAACGAGTATCTAATTTATACCCATTTTCAAGAGCAATTTGCCATTTATTCATTGACCCCTTGAATAACATATCATTATGAAAAATACTTGTTGGGTTGATGCTACCACTTATTGTAATTGTAGCGCACTGTCTAAAAGATTCTGTTTGAGTAGGTATTGTTTTTATCAAAGACCCAAGACGCATACTACTAAATGTATTGGGGGCATATATCACTGACGAGCCAATTAAAGGGGTAGTAATTGTAGCATATTTATTGCCTTCATTATCAAGTAAAAGGGCCGGATTCCCTACGGTAGTATCGCTATAATCACTTAACCCCCCGTGACCTCCAAAGGCTTCTTTATCATCTGTTTCTTCAGTGCCACCAGTATATAGCATTAAAGGTATATTATCTTTGAAATGGTCTGCTGTATAGTCAATTCCCGTTGGAGATACTGCCCATGTTATAGCATCAAGGAAAATAATTTCACCATCATAAACATTGTAGTTAAGATTAGCAAGAAATGTAATTGTAGTGGTGGTGACTCCCCCAATTCTTCCCAAAATTACCCCGTCAGTGTTCATTATATTTGTCCCAATAGGTAAAGCCGAAGGGTCTTGATTAGTGGTAATTGTGCTTACTGCGGTAGTAAAATTACCATTTATGGTTATTTCAGTATTGGTGCATATCGGCCCCAACATAATTAAACCCGTTGAATGTATATCACTTATTGAAGTTATTTGGGGATTAGTGGCGATATTTGACCCTTCTGAATTATAAATACTATCGCCCACTTTGTAATGAGAATGAAGATTAGTATTTGGTGCTAAAACTTTTATATCACTTAAACCACTTAAAAGTGCTAAATCATTAAGTGTCACCACACAACCACTTTCATATGGTCCCATTTCATCCATTTTAGTATTATACTCCGGCTTAGTTATCAACAAATCATCATCATTATTTGCTGAAAGTCCATCCCATTGAAAGGGGTCTGCTTCCACTTCACCCATAATTGCAGGTCCATTGAATGGCATATCAGGGGGCGGTAATTCCGGCATTACACATGAATTAAGCCCTTCAATAGAAAAACGGCTATAACCATGTCCTAAAGTATGAGCCACAGGTTGCGCCCCCTTAGAATCATAAGCCAAAGAAGGTAAGCCAAGATTGCCCCCATCCATCGGTTTAGCCGTTAAATACCACACCGGTAATGAAGTGCCTAATCCTTGAACAATTGGACCCCCATTGGCCGTTCCCCAATAGCCCCCTCCTGCGGGGGTGTCATATTCCCAAGAAACAATCACAGTATGTTGGGGTTCATTAGTAATAGACCAAGCACTCACCCCTATAATATCACTACTTACACTACCACTGCTATGTTCAACCTTTGTTATATTAAAACGGATTTGATTAGACATAGAAGGGGTGTTTGAAAAAGAATAATGTTCCCAACCATCATATGTTAATGTAAAGTAAGCACCACCTGTCGATTGAGTAATTATTCCTTTTTGGGGTAAATCTGAAGGTAAAACATCAACATTCCAATCATTTGTATAAAACCAACCCCCAACAATAACTGAACCCAATGGCAAATCAGACGCATTTTGTTCATACATTACAATATCTAAAGTATTATTTACTTCTAATAATTTTCCTATATAATCTCCACTAATGGTGTATATTTTTTCATTATTTTTAATTAAACTACCTACACTACTACCCACACTAAATACTTTAGTGGTGGTTTTCAAAAAGGGTCCATTTGCTGTTGTAAAAAGGCCAGTAAAAGGATAATAATTACTACTATTTGAAAAGGTATAACTTTTTTTGGGTCCCATATTTTGGTATTTGGCCCGTAAAAAGCGTTCCCTGCCCAAATGATGGCTCGCTTGCCTATTCCTACTTGAATTGATAGTAGCAGCAATAAGCCGCGATGCTTCTTCTGTCCCTAAATCATATGTTTTAGTGCTGCCCGCTGCTACCGAAGCCTCATAAGCCCGTTTTAAGTCAATCACCGTATAGTTAATATCAGTAGCATCATCTTCACCATTTGAATATGTCCTTGCACCATTAGCCAAACGGGTTCTAATCAAATAATTCATCCCTAATTGATTTGACCCCGCACCCCCTCCCCATTGAGTATCAGTAGGGTCATTGTATTCTGTATCAGGATAGGTGAAATGAAGATTAAAAAAACCACTTTGGGGTCTTTCATCACTTAAACCAAATGTCTGTAATTTGGCTGGATATTCCTTCTTGTAAAAGGTTTTTATCTCCGTCATGTTAATCCCACACACTCCTTGCATTGTAAAGGGTTGTTATGTCAGAAGGTGAAAGCACCTTATCCCACAATGCTACTTCACTAAGCCGCCCGTTAAAATAAATTGGGTCATAAACATTAACACCCCCACCGTGATGCTCTCCGTAAGTGTAGGTGGGGATAGGTGAATGGGTGATTAAACCAACACCGAGAGTAAGCATATTACTATCACGACCATAAAACCCTGTCCCAAGAGCCGTTATTTTTTGTAAATTATCATTGTGAGGCACATTTACTAATATATTTTCAACAAAAAGGATTGTGGTTGAATCCATAGAATCAATTATGCCTATAAATCCGCCCCCACTGGTTAATACTTCATCACCTACGTTGAATTGAATTGTTGGGTTTGAGGCTACTGCTATTCTGTCTGTTGAAAAAGCCGAATAAAGGCTTGCTAAGGGATGGTTCACCAATATACCACTATTTGCTTTTATCCCCACACCAATGTTTTGTGGTAAATGAGGGGTGTCCGGCACTGTGCCTCCGTTGTATATGCCTTGATTAACTAAATCCACATTTAGGATAGGGGTTTGGATGGTGCTTATTAACGCCCCATTAACATAAACCAATGCACCAGCACCCCCATGACCTCCTTCGTGGGTGACTACAATATGATTCCAAAGCCCTTTTGCTCTTACAACACTATTGCTTTCATAATTGAAAGATAAACCCCCATTTTGGGTATCGTGCATAATTACCTTAAAATCAATATCTGTTCCAATTAACACATCTTCTTTACTAACAATTGATATGCCCCACGGTTTCCCGTTTTGGTCTATACCATGTAATACGGGGCCGTTGCCGTATATAGTAGTCCACGGCCATGTTGTATCATGGGGGTGCATAAAGAATGAAATAGACCAATCATCGGCTTCCATGTCATTTTTAATTGGCACTCTTGGTGATACTTGTTGTAGCCCCTCTACTTCTATTTTATGTAAGGCTAAACAAGCATGGTTTGGTTGTCCTGAAAAATAAACGGCTCTTGCATCTCCATCAACTATAATGGGGCTACTGGTTTGTGCAATTAGAGCATTATTCCAATTACCAACAGCCATCAATTTAGAGCCATATAATGATTCAACGGGTGCTTCACTACCTGTTGTATAGTCTATTTGGTCTAATTCCCCATTATTTAATCGCACATAAAATAAAACATCTTGAGTCATTAAATGGTTCGATTCGGGGGCAGTGCCAGTATTGGTTATTGTCTGTTTATGATGAATGCCACGGTATGTATTTTCTTTGACCGTATCTGCATTTTTAATGTTAGTGAAGTCTAATACTGCGGCAGCGGTCTGCACTTCATGGAGGTTTTGAAAGCCGCTATATCCCGAAGGGCCCTTAGAATAATGGTGGGTGTAAAAATCACCATAATCATTGGCTGTTCCATCACTAATGTCAAAGGTCACACCTGTATGCCCTCCACCAAAGAATAGTATTCCGTGATTATCAATTAAAGGCAATATCAATTTTATTGTAATTTCTTTGTAATTTCCATTCCTATCAAAAAACATATCATTCCATTTTTTAACATCGTTTATGTCAATGGGCCTTGCATTCAATAAAAAGGCACACGCCCCATTACCTCTCACTTTACATATATTCCCCGCCACATTAGCCCCAATGCCTTCAAAAACCCCTATTATACCATTGACAAGTATTTTACCTTTGTTAGTAGATGAGATATTTTCACTAACCCTGCTAATTATATCTAATGTTTTTCTTTCAACCACCAAATTAGGGAATACTTCTAAATCGTAATCAGGCCATAATTCACCATTCGTTTGCTTGGCCCCTGTAATGGTCTTAAAAGAATACTCTTGCCCTATTCCCTTATATGTGCGTAAATTGCCCATTGCATCTTCAACAGCACCATGTAATCCCCCTTGAAATGTGGTGATAGGCACAAATGTTTCACCATCCATACCAAGAGGTAGTGGTGCGGCGAATGATGAGGCTTGATATGACCGGCTATTTGTGGCTAATAGCCCACCATGCCCTATTGCTTGAATTGGGCGATAGGGATATGGGCTATAATTATGAAGCCAAGCCGCAAAATTACGACCAGTAGCACCCGGAATAGTGCTATGTATTACAATAGATAACCCGCTTTCACCATCACGGCTTTCAACATCACTTCCTATAAATGCCCTAACATAACCCATATGAGAGCCATTATCAGTAGATGTTATAGTATATGTCCCTGCATTTTCATCAAACAATACTGGTGGGTCAAAAGCACTACCTCCATTTGTATTCTTAGCCAAAGGATGCCCCGCTTGATTTATTTGGCGTATTAACTCATTTACCCCTTCTTCTAAGTTAGTGACATTGCCTTTATTGCCAATATCGCCCAATTTTATGCGTTGTGGGCGCACCCAATCGAGTGTATCATCGGCTTTCTTGCCTTTTAATGACAAATACCCAGTTCTGCATTCAATTGGAGGATTTAGGGGTATATCATCATCACTATAAATATAATTTCCGGGGTCAAAGGAAAAACCCTCCATGTTTGGGCCATTTAGTATAATAATGGTTGCCCCTGTGCTATCATCGGGGTCAAAACATATCCGAGTATTACTACTTCTTCTAAATCCTAATGCAATTTCCATAGAACCAGCATAATTCTGCGCCAACGTGCTTGCTGATGTGCCAACAGGCACTTGAAGTCCAGTTATAGAATGACCGACTGGATATAGACCACTACCTTCACCACCGGTATCTGCTAACCAACACCCCATTATTACAGGCAAACCTTCTATTATTTGGCTAATAAGACCTGCTTCATTGAGTAAATCATCTTCCCAATCGTGATACCTATTGTAATATAAGCGGTGTGAAGCACCGTTAATCTCCATTTTCCATATATGAAGCCGTAGCCCTCTTGTTGATACTACCCCCTCACCAACAGTCACCACAAAACCATTACCGTCAGGTTCAGTAGCAAAGCCAGCAGTAAGAGTCCATATTTGATTACCCCCTCCGTATGATGCAATAACCATCCCCCCTTCTTTCACAAAGGGCAATACACTATCCACTTCAATATACGCATTACTACCAGCCAATGTTCCAAAATTAACGGTGGTGGGCGCACCCACATAAATTGAGGCTCTTGTGAATGATGCGGCGTTTTCACGCGAAAAGCGCACCCATGCTTTACCATTTACCGCATCAAAATCATTCACCTTTAAGGCACTTACTTGGTTTTTCATTCCCCAATCAATTGCCCACCGATTCTCATAATTTTGCATTTGGGGGCGATTTGCCGCTGTCATGGTAGTATCTAAGACTAATTCTAATGATTGATTACTTGGTAATGGGCTACGTTTATTTGTGCTACTTTCTAATCGTTGCTCAATATCAAAAAACATTGAAGGGAATATAGGTAATTCCACCAAAGCCCGCGTTGAAGCATAATAGGTAGAGGTCTGCCTGTCATTACGCACCGAAGCATTACCTGACCCCACTATTTTATCCTTCCAAACTGGCAAATTACTATGTTCAACCCTTGTGGGGTTAATATCTATACCACCTTGACCTAAACCACCCATTGTGATGCTAACAGAAGGGCTACCGAGGTCGCCTATTTCTTTAATGGGGTGTCCTTCGGCTAATGTAAAATCACGCTCAACCCGTTGGTCTGCAATATCTAATAATTGCGACCTACCCCGAATTAGTATTTCGCTGCCTCCCTCACTTACGCTATTTGGTATAATTTCCTCAACCCGCCCTCTCATAAGCATTAACTCAATAGAACAACGGTGATATTGGTCAGATGCTTCCCTTCTTGTCAAAATAGTGGATAAAGTATTACTTCTTTGGCGGTTTTTTGGGTGTATTAGCAACAAATGTCGGTCACTTTCAATCAAATTATCTATAATATCATATTGTTCAAGAGCAACTGGTTGCTGACTACCATATGTGCCTGTTGATAACGCCGTTCCTTTGCCTTGAATACCTATTGACATTGTATGATAAGCATTTTTACTATTGGTTGCTGGTGAACGAGTATTGGGTAAAGCGATTGGTATTCCATAACCATTTGTTTTGTTTTTTATCCCCGCAATTGCACCTTGAATTACCGTATGTGGGCAATTTTCAATGTTGATAAACGGCGAATTGGTTATATCTCCCGTGGGGTTATTACGAAGGGTATGACTTTTCATTGGGCGTTGTAAATCTTTAGTAGGGATGGCTATTACTCCACCGGGGGCATGAATTACCAAAGGGGTATAGGCTGGTGGTGCGCCAAATGAAGCAGTATCGTAGGGTAATTTTAACCAATCAGCCAAAGTGCGATATGATGGTGTGCCTGTGCTATTATCTGTAAAAATGGTATTTGCGTCAGGAACGGTGCGCTTTACCACCAACCACGCATTTTGTGTAGTGTTGTTTATGCCTTCAATGTCATTTTTGCTTTCATTATGACTATTTGAGCCAGCAGACGAAGCAAAAGTGCTACCTTTCCACCCTGCCATTACCTCTCCGGTTAAATCTATTGCATTGTAATATACCAGTATTTTTGGTGGGCCTCCGGCAGTAATTAAGGCGGCTGGTGCATCTATTATAGCCAACCTGCATTCTTTTTCAGGAGTCAAATGACGGATATAATCACCATTTGTAGGTTTAGTAGGGTCAGTAAAGTCAAAAAGTGCGTTTTGGTCTGTGTCAAAACCTTTCAACAAAAAGGGTAGCACATCTTCAATACCAATCGCAATAATAGTATCTTTTCCTGACGAATCAATAATTGATGAACCATCGTGGTATGAAATACCCCCTTGTGTGATAATTGATTGGGTTTTGGCCCCCCCAGTAGTAGCACTATATGTGGCTAATTGGCTTTGTGTTTGAACAGTAAGTGCTTCGGCTTGATAAACCACTTGGGTAATATCCACTTTGTCATTAAGCCCTACTAAAGAACCAATTGTTGTATCTTCATAACCCGATTCAAACTTATCGGTTAAACCCTGAACGGTCCGACTAATGTTTTCACTTTTGGGTTCAGGCATTTTTTTCAAGTAAAAATGCCCCTCAACGCGGTTATATGTGGTTAAACCACACAAACCCTGCAAGTCTTTTACGGGTGGATTTAACGAATTACTAATTGGGTCCGACCCTTCACCTGTTAATGGTTCTGCATCCGATTCACCCATTTTTAGACCCCATATTTATCTTCGAACCATTGTTTTATATCAGCATCTTGAGTATCACTCATATGAAGTGGATAGGCGAGTATTTCATGCACAATAAAACCCGGTGGTGCTAAGTTAGCAATATCATTGGCCCCCCCACTATCTGTCATTTCACATAAAAAGTCAATGCCTCCCCTTTGGGGTGAAATATCATCAAAAATAAGTGAAGTGGTAGGCGACCAATTACCTGTCCCACCAATACCATTTACTCCCTGTTCCCCACGCCAATCCCAAGCGAAACGAGAAGCCCCTGCATCTATTCTTAGGGATATAAGAGCAGGTGAACCAGCAGTAGGTCTGTAAGTAGAAGGCAAACCTACACCAACCATCCCATCAGCATCAACGTAAGGGAATGTTCCCCCATTATCTATTTGAACATTAAAATTATTGTTTATTTCACTTCGCATCAATGTAAGAGGCACACCAGCAGTATATTGAGGGGTGACTACGAAGTAATAAGACCAATCGCCGTCTGTCATATCTGGACCACCGCCATACAAATTAGCGAGGTGTTGGATAGCAAAAGCAACAGGGCTTGACCCCGCAACGGCATTTGCTCTTACTGCGCTATCTCCATTAACCCACCCTGAACCACCATAGAATTGTTGCCCAACTGGATATGTAGGCACGATTACCCCACCGCCAATAACAGGGCTACCACCCTGCCAAGCCATAGGTCCAGTAGGAGATACTAATGCTTCACTTGGGCTTACTGCTATAAGCCCACTACGATTGTTTGCTTTACCACAATTTTGAATCCAACGCCAGCCATCACCCCAACCATAAAAGTGATAATTCATAGTGCCGTCTGCCCTTGCTTTACTGTTCCACCAAAACACATAATCATCATTACTGACAACAGAAGTGCCGTCATAGCGCAATACTGTTGTTTTGTCGTTAGCATCTAACCATATAGCAAGGTCATTAGCAAGAGGTGGTTCTATTGCTGATGAAGTGCCTGATACTCCTTGCACTTGAGTAAGCATTTCATTTGACATACGAGATTTGGTAGCGATAAAATAAGCATCATTACCTTCGCCACTTTTATCATTAAAACGCTGGTTTTGAGTGAATGTAGCCCTTGTCATTTGTCCTTTTGGTCTTACAACAGCGGTAGTAGCACCGGGGTCAATAACTAAATCAGCATTACCAAGTGTGAACCAAACAGGGGTGTTGTCAGGATGCTCAAACAAAAATCCCTGTGTATTGGGGTCGTTGTTCCCTGACAATATAGTGTTTTGAATTATAACACTTGGGGGTCGGCCTAATCCTACATCCCCTTTGAAGTCAATTGCTACAATCCTCACGCGCTCAATAGGGTTCACCATTGGGTCAAGGTCAATGCCCCCTTCAGGTGATGAATCATAATACCCAAAGGGAGAAACACTACCCCCTGTCATTGGGTCAGTGCCGCCCGCATTTACTATGGCGTTGAGATTTGAAACGGGGATGCCGTCAGAATGGTAGTTAGCACCAGTAATTTGTGATGAAATGTCAAGAACCCCTCCTTCCCACCAAGTCTGCAATTGTAATTCCTCAACTTCTATTGAAAGCATATGAGAAGCCAATAACTCTAACGCAGTAGGGCGTTCTGTAAGGCCCGCCACTACACTATCAGGAAAATCCCTTATACTAAAATAACCATAATCATAACCTGCTTTTAGAGTAATAGGGCTGGTAATATCACCACTTACCTCAATGGTAGTAAAATCATACCCTACGCAAACCATAGGTAAAGGCATCAACCCCTCCCCTTCACTACCCACGCCATCTTTGCCCTGTTGAGGATGAGCAGGATTACGATTATTAAAAAAATATATTTGTGGTATATCATCTTCATCTTCAAAATCCCATAAACCAACTGCTTCAGGTATTGTAGTAAAAGGGCGCATCTTTGGTTCAATCACACCCCTACTAATACGCACACTTTCAATAATACCTCTATATTCGCCACCCTCACCACCTATGAAAAGGTCTGCTGATTGACTACGTATGATGCGTTTTTCACCTCCAAAATCCATATCTGCTACTAAATCAGTGTTAATGTAAATACGCATCCGTGTTCCTGTAAATTGGGCATTTACATATAATAATTCACGGGAGGGTAAATCAAGGTCATGGGGTTTTGATTCGCCCCCACTATAAGACCCCCAATCAGTATTTGTTTGAGGATATGTTATAACACTTGACACTCGTTCACTTCCTATTTTGCCTTCGGAGGTTCGGGTATGGAGGTCAAACACCGCTGGCGCAGACGAAAACGGCTCACCTACTTTTAAGGTGAAAGCATTTGGTTTGTGAACAATTACTCCCCCCCTATCGGGTATTACAAAAGCCTCTATTGTGAACGGCCCAATTATGTTATTCAACCCGTTGCCTTCATTGGGTATGTGCATAGAACCTACCTTTGGGCTATCGCTCTCATAAACACCCACTTTGTTTGTCACCCCTTGCTTTTCATCATGGGCAGCATTGAATAAATCCACCCCACTTTCACGGAATGACCCAGTAGGCACAACCATACCATCTGTATATCCATTTAGCCTAACGGCTTTAGAATGAATCATTCGAATAGGCATATCATCAAATCCCTAATAATTGTTCACAAGCGACAAATCCTAATGTATAAGTCCATACCGAATCACCCGCTTCATAAGATGGTTGAAAGGTTTGAATTACCCCCGGAATTGCTATGCCTTGCCTAAAGAATGGATTTGGGCGCACTACTTCACCGCCCACTATGTCTATTGGGTCAAATGCAGTAGTATTTTCATCTGCTGGATAACTTGTTCCGGGGCCAGATGGTGAAATAAATTGCCGTATTACAGTAGTATCAGCCCCCGTTGCAGTAATTATAGAATCATATGGTATGCGAATACCAACAATATACTTCTCTACATTATCAGAACGGTCTATCCTCAAAAACTTGCTTATATCAAAATTAGAAATAGAATCGGGCATCTCAATCAAATCTCCTGTGAAGGATTGTGCGCTCAACATACCACCTCCGGGGCTTGCATTCATAGTCATGTTAAGTAAATCTTGTATCTTATCCCCACGACTCATTTTACTACCAGTCACACCATTATTCAATGACGATGAAACCCAAAAGGCATTAGCCCAATTTTGAGTAGTGCTAACCCCCAATGCCCCACTTTTAGTAATAGGTGTATTACCATCAGCACCTTTAGTAATGTTAGTTATAGTTATTTTTTCAGTAGTTAATGCACCTACTCCTTGATGGTCGCCACTTAATTGTTTTTGTCCTGCACTTTGAGTAATTGTGAATATGGATGATATAGTGGCCGCTGCACCATTAACATTAACTGAATTAGTAGTAAGAGCAGTATGTATTGCATCTGCAAGGTGTCCTGTGTGATTAACTACACCACTAAGGTCAATAGGCACAATAGTATTGGTCGCCGCACCAGTAGCCCATGCAGGGCCAGCACTTGTGCTAAAACGCAGGGTAATATCTTCATCAAGACCAGCCGCTACTTGACCTGCTGATTTGAAAGTCCACTGCTTACCTTCTAACATTGTCACAATATCTGCAATTGACCCAATATCATCTTGTGCTATCTGTTGATTAAACCACGAATCGGCATTAGTAGTAGGGCGTGATAAGTCTAATGACCCTATCGCACCAACCGAGCCACTTACTTCTGAATCATCAGTCATTATACCATCAACTGTAATACTTAAATTATTGTCGTTGGTATCAAAACCAGCCCTTACGCCAACAATAGGTATAGCCCATATTTTGACTCCCCGTTGGATATTAAATGCTATATTAGTAGCATTCAATTCAATTATTCCGCCATCACGCCTAATTAAGTGTATTTTAGGCATGGTTAAACACCTCTACTATATCCACTACCTCTTGAACGGTTGCGGAATGTGCGGCCTACTTCTTCGGATATTAAACGGGCTAATTTGCGATTATCGCCATTACCCCCACTAACATTGATTGTAAGATTGATGTTATCTCCCCCTTGACCGCCCCCCATGCCTTGTATTGTGACAGGGATGGTGCGGCCATCAGGGAGAGGCACAACGGCTTCTGTCCCGTGTAATGTGGCCGGATAGCCGTTCTTAGAACCACTGGCTATACCCCCTCCTGCAAAACTGAACATACTACCTCCAATACTCCCTATTCCATCCAATGTGAACCTACCAACGCCTTCTAAAATCGTTTCTATCACATCAATAATTGGGGCTAAGAACTTCATTATTTGTTCTTTTGCTTCACCAAAATAACCAACAATCTTCCCAATTGTTCCCTGCCACATAGTAGTAATACTTTCAAGTAAAGTCTTTACTTTGCCCCAATCTCCTTGTAAAGCAGCAACAACAACCCTAATCATAGTCACAACGGTCCGAACTACTGTGATAAAGACTACTATTGCTGCTTTCATAAAGGCGAAAACTGCTTTGGCATAAGGCTTTACATATGGATAAACCCATCTAATGAACTTGATTATTGTGGATATATATTTAGCAACACACTTAATCCATAATGCCCTTAACTCGGCAGACATACTGATTATTTCGTTAATAAAGTCTAAAAGCCCCGAACTTTCTAAGAACCCCATGAACTTAGACCACGCAGTAGTCATTGTGTTCATTATGGTATCAAATGTGAGTCCTGTGCCTTCTAAAGCCCCCGTTATTTCATCATAAGCCCCCGATATTTCACTCCATAATAACTGAACATTTGTTATTATTGTTTGAAGGATTCCTGAACTAATCAACACATCAATTAACTCAAAAATCATATCATAGACACTATTATAAACGACAAAAAACATACCAATTGCTTCTTCAAGCCCCGCACCCAATTGATTCAAAACTACCCGAAAATCAATATCAGTATCAGAAAAGGTGACTTGCGATTTAATGTTCTCCCATAATCCAATTACTCGTTCTTTTTGTTGTGACAAAGTATCAACTAAACCAGTAAAAAGGGTTTGAGCCGCAGGTCCAAAGGCTTCTTGTAATGTTGCGGCTGCCCCCAAAGCACCCGTTTTCACCGCTTCAAAATCAAAATTACCTATTTTATCCTTTAGAAAATCAACTTTTTCTTGAACAAAACCAAAAGCCGCCCCCAAAATAGGTAAATCTTCTAACCAAGCACGTAATGAACCCCCTCCCTTATCAAAAGCGGCCACAAGTAGCATAACTACACCCATTATCATAAAAAATATACCAATTAAAGGTAAAATAGTAATCAAAATACCATTAAAAAGTGCTTTTGTTATTTTCAAAGTCTTAGTAAAAGGTAAAAAGACCAAATGTAATGTAGTAGCCGTCTTAGTCATTTTTTTCATATTTTCATTGGCTTTTTCATCTACTTTTTCCTTTTCTTTGAAAAGTTCCTTAACACTTTGAGTAGCCATTTTGAACTTTATTTGGGCTTCATACAACGGACCCAAAAACTTCATCATCATTCGGTATCTGTCAGGTAATATAGCAAGCCCACTATCCAATTGCGTAAGGGTCTTTACTTGATTGGCGAATTGATAATTCATTCCACCTATAAGTTCACTATCATTACCCATTATTCTTCAACCCTGTATTCATTCGCTCGAAAAAGTCAGCATCACTTGTGGTGCGAACCGGCCGGCCCTTCGTTTGGCCGACTGAATGCTCACGCTTTAATTTGTTCATCATTTCCGCCTCTTGCTCACGATAAGCCACCATTAACAGATAATCCAAAACTACCCTTTCAGGGGGTAAATCATCCCATGAATGAGGGGGGCATTTGAAAAATACCCCAAGAAAAAAAGTAGTCAAAGCCGACCCTAAAACGGGTATTTTTTGTGCATTTAAGGGAAGGTCGCCTTCGCCATTCCACTTGATGAATACCCGTATATCATCAGCAGTTATTCCAAAGGGCCTGTCATGCCCCCTTCTCCCATCCCTTCTGTGAGGGAGTCAAAAGAGGGTAATAAAGCCTGTATAGCATTACCGACTTCACCTTTAAGATTAAGTAAATCATTATTACTTAGGGCAGGTTCGGTTTTTATTACACAGCGTTTTAACATGAAACGCCAATAACCACCAAAGTCAATTTGAGGGGTCATTTCACCATCATCACCGGTGGTTAAAGATACAAACTTACCCAAAGCCTCTTGGCGGTCAATCCATGATAATTCACGAATCCATACGGTCAAAGACCCAAATGGGGTTTCAATTTCATGTTCTTCTGCTGTTTTACCTATGAGTAAATCATTCACTGTTGCTCGTTGCATTGTTTTCACCTTCATTGACTTCGGCTTCTTCACCTGCACCATCGTTAGTGTTCAATCGCTCAATCAATTCAGCCTTTGTGCCTGAAGCGGAGAGTCCAGCCTGACTACATAATACTTGTAATTCGGTCTTATTTAACTCACCATAACTTGTTGGCTCAACTACTTCATTAACAGGTGCTTCATCAATTACTGGTTGGGGTGCTGGTGCTGCTGGTGCAGGGGCTACAACTACTAATGGGTCAATGACTTTAATTTCTGAAGCAGATAATCCTGCACCTTCAACTATTTCACTACCGTTAATAGTCCAATTCAAAAACTCACGCCTTCCTCCCACTGTTATATACCCTGTCAGCCTTACCATCTGTATCACTCCTGTTAGTTCTTCTTATTAGTTATTTGCCTCATTACAATACAAAATATGGGTTCGTTTCTGTTGCCTTTATGTGCCGAACCTCAAACTCAACATTTGCAGTAATTGGTCCTTTATCATCGGGCAACGGGTGGTCTGCTTTAGATACAGTATAATCTTCAATGGTAATACTGCCATTTTGACGGGTTGAAGCAGAACCGGGTTTATTCAAAGTCAAGGTAATATCATTAGTATTGATGTGGTGTTTGCGCTGGCGTAATTCATCAAACCATCTACTATCTTCAACCAGTGCATTAAACTTGAAAGTGTATTCTCTTGCCGCTTCGGTAATTTCAGAAGCATAGTGTGTGGCTGCTTCGGCGGTTTGGTCAGAAGAAGCGTATGCGCCATCTGTCCCACGGATATACCACCGAGCAGTATTACCGTTTGCTATTGTTAATTCTGCATCAATGGCTCGCAATACTAATGCACCAAAGGCACTGAACGATACATGCTGAAATAGATACGGTTTTTCACCATTAACTGCAATACCCGATACTTTACGGTTAGCAAGACTATCTGCAGTATTTTCAAACATACGATGGGGTGTGATAAAATTACCTTTTGTGTCAGTGAACATTTTACCCGCCTCATAATCACCGCTTATTTTGACTTCACCTTCTGTATCTGCTTTTACTTGAAGGCTATTGACCTTACAACCTGAGAATATACGAAGTAATTGTTCGCCACCCGGAGTCACGTCTGTTTGTCTAAATGATTGTTCAATTGAAAAGGTAGGCAAAGTAGTATAACCAAAGAAGTTATGGATAACTCCATATTTCAATTCATTTGTAGTATCTAAAATATCGGGGCTTCCGCGCAACCAACTTGAATTATATTGTAATCTTTCTACCCCACATGAAGCAGTAGTATGGTCGAACAAGAATGCTTCTTCAACATAAATATAATCTTCATCCCCACCGCTACTTGAACCAACGGCAATAACTCGGCGGATTTCATGTTTTTCCAAAGTGGGTGCGGTCACATCAGCACCCGGAATACTTACTGTATCTTTATCAAAGATTTGCACATATTCACCAACAGTGAACTTATCCACCAAGTCTGACCCAATTTTCACCCTAATGTCACCTGCTGAAATGTTAGCCGTGGGTTGTGCAAGAAGGTAAATCGGAACATTGACGACTTGCGCCCTTGCTACTGCCCCGGTATCAATATCAGCACAAGAAGTAAGAGTAGTTGATGCACCACCACCTGCGCCGTAATACCCAAGCAGAACATCATTTCCATCGGCTGAAAGCACCTTGAATAGACCTGCTGCGGGTGCTGATTCATGGCTTACATTAGCATTATTGGTGAGAGTGATAGTAGCCGCCGGAACAGTAGCCACAGAAAGCGCACCAACGAATACATCTAAGTTGGTATAGGTGTTTGATAGACCTGTTAATTGGTTTGCACCAACGGTGGCCGTAATGGTTGTATCTATTCCGGCTGCACCTACTTCTTGTGCTGCATAAGCGGCAGTTGCCGAATCTTTGATATTGAGGGGTAAATCAGTCAATACGGTGTCTGTGCCTGTCACATTAGAGAACTCGCCCATGCTTCGTGCCGTATGGCCTCCAAGAGCATATTTCATAAAGCGTAAAGAATGGGCGTTAAGGTCATAACTCCCGCCTGAAAGTGTTTCTTTTCCACTGGTTAATACATTTACATCACGACCCATGCCGACAATATGTTGCTTTCGCACATCAATCTCCGGTTCAGGAAGGCTAAATGAATTGAGCAGACCCAAGAATTGGTCTGTTTTAACACGGTGGTCTGAAGAACCCATAGCCGCTTCAAAGGTAGGAACTCTCAAGTCATTTATGATAAAATAATCATCAGTATCAGCAGTAGCGGCAGATGTAGCCAAACGGGGTTGTATAGTAATACTGTCAGTATCATTCGCAGTAATATAATATGTTCGCTTGGTTGAAGTAAAATCATCGGCAGTAAAATTATTACTACCACCACTTGAATATATTTTCAAAGTAGCACCAACTAACATATTATCAGGCACTTCGGCAGCGGGACCAGCCGCTACCCAATACATACCCGCACCAATGTTCAATACTGAACTGTTGGCGGTAGGTCCATTTACACTATCCCAACCACCAGTAGTGGCGGTTGCGCCAGTATTACCTGTTCCTTGACCGAATAAGCCCGTTTCTTTTCCAAGCGATACTTCGCTTAAATCACCTTTATATATGTTATTTACAGCCATTTTTTATTCAACTCACTACTGGTAGGGGTTTGGCAAATGTCATCAATTCAACTTGCATTGTGTAGCGGAATAGCCTCTTGCTACGGTCCGACAAGTCGGTTCGGGTTTTGAAGATTGCCCTGTCAAAGTTAATACTATCCCCTTTTCTAAACAAATGTATGATTCGCCGGACCTCATCGCGGAGGTCAGAAAGACGGCCCCTTCCTTTGATTGTTCGCACATCAATAGTCAAATTAACATGTTCATTTACAAAGTCCATCAACAACTCCGGTTGAACTTCATTGTGCGAGGTTTCAAACAGACGGATAATATCGTGGTCTTGGAGGCGAGTTCTTTTTCCTTCCCCTGTTTCAAGGGTAGCAATATCAAAAATAGATGGTTTGGGTGATATATTCCAATTGCTATTCAACAAAGAAGTAAAAGCCTCTATTGCATCTGTCATTGATTCATCACCTTAAATAATTTAGCGCGAGATACCTCAACATTTAATGCGAAGGGGCTATTGGCTTTATGTGCTTTCATTATATTGGCTATTTCTTCTTCATCTAAAGGCTTTTCATCTTCTAAAGCCATTTGTTGCTCTAAGAGAAATAATCCCTTAAGGTAATCCGGTTCATGGGCCTGTTGCCGTTCTAATGTTTTTTTGTATTCTTTTGTAGCAACACCCACCTTTTTGAAAAACTTTATCATATCAGGTAGGTCGGCTTTACTCATAATACTCACCCCTGACGCATGGCATCTAAACCAGCATCCGTGGCTTTATTGTTGGTAGCACAATCCTTACAAAGATATTGGCGATTTGCATTACTCCATATTGGTCTGCGCTTACCGCATTTATCGCAATTTTGAATCAATCTTCCGCTTTTTACTATTTTTAATTTATCTGTCATATCATCCACCCATTCCTGTCACAATTATTGATTCTTGAAACGGCACAAGTAATTTCTGCACTTCGGCTTCTAATTTTTGGTGTTTCATAGATAAGTCCACATTTTGTGTTCCTTCAGGGAATAATACTGAATAATCATCTGACATAATAATATCCATAACTACTAATTTTGTGCAAGCATCAACAATACTGCGTTCAACATATCGCTCTCCATAAATATAAGCCATACGTAGTGAATGGTTTTCAAAGAAGGGGTATTCATTGTTAAAGAGAATCATACCGTTTTCTTCTATACTCCACCAAGACTTTTGGCGTTCTTCGTCATTTATATCACACTTAAAGCGCACTTGTTTAACTACATCACCCACCAATATATTACCATCAAAGTCATTTAACTCATCATTTATGATTGTGAATGTATTGCCACTACGGGTGCATAGGGCAATACGATTGGTTGTCCCACTTTCGATATATACCAGCGAATGACTCTTAACAAAGGTTGAACCATCTTCAACAGTAAAAGAAGTAGCGGGCGCACCAGTCACAGTCAATACCGTGGTTTGAACGGAAGTGGTTAGGTTTGTTTTGTATGTAATTGCAGTATTGTGGGTGGTGGCAATTGTTGAATTGGCCCCTCCTTCGGTGCTACGCATAGAACTAATCTCCACCACTCCATCACCAGCATCACTATTAGCCAAAGCCAAAAACTCATGGTTTAGGTTTAGGGCGGCGGTTGAACTGGATGAGGTTTCAGCAGTTAATGAGCCAATTTGTATGGCGGCTTTATTAAAATCCCCATCTTCATTTATCAAAGCAGCGAGATTATCCGCTGTGGATTTAGCATCAAAATCAGCCCGCCAATTAGTAGAAGCAGCACCTACTGTCAAAGTGGCAACTCCATTAGCACCCGGACAAAGTAATATGCTTTGACTTGATAGTAAAGTGTGGTCCATTATTGTTAATCCTACGCGGGCAGAAGCCATTTCACGGTAATAGTCACCTTGCCATGCGCCCATCTTTAGAATGCGCTGGATAGCACCATGCTTAACAAAAACCGCACCCACGTAATCAGTATAATATCTGCGCCTAAATGGTTTGAATGTTGTAAAGTTAAGGTATTCTTCGGCTACTAAGCGGGGTCGCCAAGCATGACGGGTCACTTTATCTATGTAGTCTTGGCGATTGCGAATTAGATTCTCAACATGGCTCTTTTTAATACCCCGTTCATTACTATTGGTAAAGGCCGAAAGATGTTGGATTTGTGCGTTTTTATCACTTTCGTAAGTTCCACTCCCTACGGCCACAACATATACCTGCCCCCCACTACCTACTGAACTAATGCCAGTGATTGTATATTGTGTTCCCAAAGCGTTATCATCATCATATACTAAAACAGTATCACCTGCTTCATACCCCCAACGGCGATAATTAGCACCTGTGATGGGGAACTTAATGTCTGCCCCATCAATAACACTATCTGCCGCTAAAGCCACAGGGTCAGGTAATGGTAATTGTAAATAGTCACTCACTTTAGATACAGTAGTATATACTAAATCATCAGGATATAGTGGTGCTTCCGGCCTATGTCCGGGTGTAAAGGTGCGAGGCAATTCAATTCCTCCAATTACTATTATGACTACCCAAATTATAGTTCATGCTTTTACTACATACTCCGCATTTAGGAGTCCAACAAAAATGTAATGCACCACAACTTAAGCACCGTGTTCCAGCACCTATGTTTTGTATGTTTTTTTTAGTATTTCCTTTTATTTGTATGCGTTTGGTTGTAGCATAACGCATATTTTCTTCAGAAAAGGGAGATTCATCTTCGTGAACCGATGATTGAGAAGCATTGGCTATTTCGGCCATACGCACCTTACGGCGTTTTTGAATATCGTATGATTCCTCAAAGTCTAAGGTTTCTATTTCCATTCTGCGAGCCATATTAGCCACCCCCTATGGGCGACTAATTAAGCCCTGCCACCAGTGACCGAGATATTAACAGTCAAAGTAGATAGGTCAGTAGTAGGGTCTACATCAACAAGAGGTATATTTGCCCCCCCACCGTCAGCGGGGTCTGTTTGCCAATAAACTTTCAAAGCCCCTACTGTTGAATCATAAGCAACGGTATAGCCGTCTTTTTGCTCAATGTTCACCATATCAATACGAGGGACATAATTAGTGAGGTCAAGAGCCTCACCTGCGGGACCCGCATATGAATTATCAAAGGTGGCGGTCAAAAATGTAGTTATTCTATTGCCGCTTACTGAATTACGGCGTGTTTGCGATACGGTTAGTGCCATGTTGCTCAATTCTCCTGTGTGGGTATGCCTTTATCAATTATTCCCCTAATCATAGATGATTATAACAATAATTGAACCTGTATCTACCGCCCAAGCGTTAGTGGTTTGGAGGTTTATTTGCACTTTACCACAAACAACACCAGTCCAAGCGGCGGGGGTTGTGATTACCCCTCCTGTATGTGAAGGGGCTACCCCTCCTGAACTAACCCCTGTTGAAACCACTAAATTATTACAAATAGTAGGGGTAGGGACCGATGAATCATTTTGCGCCCCACCTTCGGTTGTTTGAAAGTGGTATGGGGCTGGTGATGTAGTGCCAAAATCTAAACCTGTTAATTGGTCGAAAAAAGGAATAGCCGTTCCTAACGAATCTAAAATATCGGCCATTTTTAAGTGAAACTTACCTGTGGTTGAGCCAGCCCCTACTTTACTATCAGTAGCATCAACTATTATTTTATGGACCTTGCCATTGATATTGAGGTCTGCGGTTGCAGTAGTATTACCGGCTAAATCACTGTTGGTGAACTCATAAACTATTCGATTAACTCTTGTCCGACTACCATAACGGCCTACGCCGTCATCTATGGAGTCAGCAGTTAGGCTCATTCTTCATCACCAAGAGAAGCGGCTCTTGCGGTCAGAGAAGCCTTAGTATCGGTTCTTTCAACACCCAAGCCCTGTTCTCTAAACCAGCGCATCATTTGGCTACGGGTCCAGTTAGGGTCAAAGGGGTTCACTTCTTCAATAGGTGATTCAAATAATTCTTCAACAATAGAAGGTGCGGGTTCTTCTACCTTTACCTCTTTGACGGGTTCAGGCTTTACTTCTTCAACTACTGCAAGTAATTCTTTTGTTGAAGGTGTTTTCTTCAATTCAGTGACTTCCCATTGAGGATAGCCGGAGTGTTCAAAGCGAACTGCCAATTCTTCAGGTATATCATCACGGACCATACCACGACTAAAACCATAGGTTTGCCCATTATGCTTAAACTCAACATAGGGGCGATTACCCACATATTTTACTACTGACAAGGGCTTCCACCCCATCAACGGTATAATATGCTAAGGCGGTGAGTATCACCGGCTGTTCCGGCGGCACTTGTGAAAGTCACTGTTGCGCCCGATTGCCCAACTGCGGTAGGAACATCAGCGGCGGTTGTAGTATTGGTGATTCCCAATATGCTAACTACTGCTGTGCCATCAACGCCCGTAATACCTGTAAGCCCTATATCTGTTAAGTCAAAGGTGGTTGCGGTGGATGCCGCAGTAATAATCAAATCAATAACCAGTAGGTTAAGACCGCCTTCGGCGGAATTACTACCAATCGGCGATTGTAGCCATGCGGTGCTACTTGGGTCGCTTCCTGCCCACATTCGGTTGTCAATAACAACACTGCTGCTTGCTTCTGTAATGTTTATGTTTGCCATTATTCATCATCTCCATTTAATTTCAACTAAGGTCCCGTATCTTCCCGCTTGCTTTGAAAAAGGTGCAAGTCAATTCGCCCATTGTGTGAAACATTCCCATCTGACCAAGACGGTTAATACCGAAGGGGTCGCCGGTTTCAATACCTGATTCGTGGTAAAGTGTTGGTTTTGCGGTAGTGAACCATTGGTAGTCAGTATCTAAGAAGTAAAGACGGCTTGAACCACCGCTTTCTTTGTGAACATCTTTGGAGGGAATGATAGGCACACCGTTGTAGGTTGCTACCATGAATCCACCTTGAATGCCCGGAACTCCCTTTACGCCATTGACGCCGGGAACTACACGCTTCATCTCAACAAATCGTTGCTGAGGTTGTAATAATTGCTGGATTGTTTCTAATGTGTCATATCCAGTTAAGATAACCTTTGGTTGGCCTCCTGCTTCCCATACACTGCGGAACATTCCGTCAAGCATATTAAGAGTAAGGGGGCGTTCTGCACCGGCTGTTCCTGCATCTACTTGGGCATCATACCATGAGGCTGAACCTGCGCTTCCACAGGTTAAATTATATATATCGTGGTCTGTTAATGCGCTAACATCACCAAAGGCTGCGGTTTCAACAAAGGATGAAGAAGTCACTCGGTCAAGAGATTCAAAGCCATTACCAGCAGGGGTGTCAATATCTTCAAGAAGCATCTTGTTCACATGTTCTGTGTGGTGCTTTGCCATTTCCATCTTCATTACTGCTCTTGCATCACCAAGTCCATCATCTTTGTCAGCGAGGAACATTGCGGTTTCAGAAAGGTCAAATGTGTGAGCGATTGTCTTTGGCTTGGTGCTTACATGCTCAAAGGTAGGCTTACTGGTTTCAGGTAGGGTTGCGTTTTCACCAACACCGCCGCCTTTGTTAAAGTCAGGCTTTGCGGTAGTGACTCTCCAACCACTCTTTTCCCACGGTTTCTTAGGTAGGATTGAGAAGGCATTGAACTCTTGGTTCAACTGCGACCAAACTTTACGACCAAAGATTGCTTGGTATGTGCCGCTGGTGCTGCTCATTAAAGGTGCGTCTGCTTTCAAAAGGTCTGTCCCACTATAAGACCAAGCACCTTGTCCTGTGCCAGCCCCATAGTAAAGGCGTTCCATATCTTCAATCGTGCGTAAATATCCTGTGCTTCCACTCATTTTTTTCAACTCCTTATTGTGTTCCTCCGAACATGGCTCTTTGGCCTAATTCCTCAAGTGCTTTCCACCCATCAACTCCGTTGCCTAAAGCAGCGTATTCTTCGTGGGTAGGAACTCTAATGTCGGTTTGTGCGGGAACTGCAACTGCTGACTTTTGAATCTCGGTGTTTTGTGTTTGGAGATTTGCTATTTCTGCTTTCAAAAGGTCAATTTGTCCTGAATAGTCTTGTGATTTCTGAATATCGAGTGCTTGTTGTGTTTCTGCTTCATAGCGGTCATGCCATTCTTTCTCAACAAGTGCTTTTACTGCTTCTTCATCACGGATTGCTGAGTATGCACCATATCCACGCTCAAGAGATTGTGGGCTTAGGTCAAGACCTTGCTTGATAACTTGTCTATTACCACGGGCAGGGTGTTGATTCATACCGGCAACTTGGGGTTGCTTGATAACATATTTATTGGATTTGGCATTTGGTAGGCTTGGTGCGCTTGCGAGGGTAGCATCTTCGCCACTACCTACTAAGTCACCCTGTCCTCTATGCCCATAGCCATGTTCACCATCAACGCCAGCCATATATGCTTTACCAAGACCGAAGTGGTCCCGAAGTCCGTTTAGATTAACACCTTGTTGGTGTGCAAACTTCTCAAGGGTATCAATGTAGGCAACGGCGGCTTCTTCGCCCTTACTTATTTCTGTTTGTTGTATTTCTTGTGTTGGTTGCTCAACTGCGGGTTCGTTTGTTTCCATATGCTTGTTAATGCGAGATAGTGCATCTCGGATTTCAGTTAGGGTTTCTGCTTGTTCATTTGTCATATTATCCACTTCCATTTTTAATAGTGTATATCCTGATTCGGGGTTAATCCCCTTTTTACACAAAGTAATTTCATGCAACTCCATATCGGTTATTTCGCGGTGTGAGCCGTGTTCTTCCGTAGTCTTATTTACTCGGAACAAGGCTTGGCCTCCGATAGAAAATGCTCGCAATTCACCACTGCGAATCTGTTTTTGCACTTCACGTGCTTTTTCAATATCATCTCTAATGCGGCATATAACAAAGAGTCCATGTTCATCAACATTTGATTTCCATACCCTGCCGTCTGAATCAGTAAAGGAGTCAAGAACCTCACCAACTTGAATACCGCTATGTGCTAATTGCACATTACGATAAGACTTGTTAGCCATAAAACCATTAAAGGCTTTCTTTAATGCAGATACAGGGATTCTATCTCCCTGCTTATCTACCATATCAACAGAAGCATACCCCGCTACTACAAGGTCTTTATCAGCGACAGACTTCAAAATAAAGTCTTGACCGATAGCCGACCATTGAGAGGTTGCGCTCGCCATTAAACTGCTTGACTTAGTGTTATGGTATTTAAGCATTGGGCGGTTGAGGGGGCAAAGAAGCGGGGATAGGCACTTCTTCTTCTTCTTCAAGAGGAACATTTACATTTGCTTCTTTTTCAGCCTCATGTTTTGTTTTTTGAGGGTATCTAAGAATAGCGGCCGGTCCTTCTACTTCTAATTCCCCTTCAATTTCTTCCCCTGCATCATCAGTAGTCTGTAATGTAATGTGTAATGGTTGTTTAGGCATATCGCCTTCTTCTGATTGGTAAGGGTCATAAAATGGGGTGGCTTCTTCATCAACCAATTCAGTAGGACCTCTTGGTGCATTATGAGCATCCATCATACCTGACCAGCCCCCACCAGTCATAGCCCCTACTGCAATTGCAGAACTAATTGCCTTTTCTTCAATCATTTCATCGTCAAGTGCTTCATTAACAGACCATTTACCACCTTCGGTTTGTTCTAAACCATATTCGCCTCCAAAGTCATTAACCATACTACTTGTTAATCCCTTAACTTTTGTTTTCAATTCAGATAGGGTCAGGGCCTCATCATTATCCATAAGGTGTTGCTTGGCCTCAGTCAATTTTTCTTGAGAAGCACTACCTTCACCACTTGGCTCTAATAATGAGGCTTTAGTGAATAATAGGGTATTCAACGTGGGTATCGTTGGAGGATAGGGGGTAATCTCCTTAATATCATATTTACAAAGGTGGGCTGCTACTGGACCCCACAATTCGAATTGATGTTCAGCGTGGCGACCTAATGGGTTATTTGGTTTGATTGATTTAAGAGTTAATGTTGAACCATCCCACTCACTATTTACCACAACTGGTGAAGGGTGTCCTGTGTATTCTAATATCACACTACCGTTCCTACGGCTTACATGGGGTATAAGCCCCTTTGTAATATCATCACCATTTACAGTATATAATATCCATTTGTGGTGAACTTCTTTACCTTTCATAAATGTAGAGGTAGCATCTCGCAACCACACATCACCTTTGATACTATCAATACTTTTCTTTAGCCCGTCTTGGTCCGTGAACTTACAATTAGCGGGCATAGGGAATGATACCCCTTCATCTGTTTCATACATTGTTCGCAAAAGATTTAACCTATCTTCAAGCATTTCCATGTGTATATCTTCATCCTTATGCACTAATAGGTCAATAGCCCTAAACTTTTTGCCTTTTAATACCCCATCAAAAGTGCAATTACCTTCTTGTTCTCTAATGCCTTTCTTTACAATATCCGGTAATTTTATTTTGCGCCCTTCTTTGTTAATACCTTTTACTTCATTACCTTTCTTAGAAATAATAACTCTCTTGCCTTCAGGCTTTTCCTGAATAACCCAATTACCACTAAAGCCCTTTAAGTCGCCTATATCATGTAAATCATAGATTGTGTGCGCTGGATTGATTACCTTTCGAAAAATACCAGTAGGTTCATAATCGTCTGATTTCCATATATCCCCACTAACTATTGGTGCATGGCCTTCATCATTTGTCACAAACAATGCTGGTATATTGTTTTGTTTGGGGGTGGTAGGATAAGGCAAAATTGTAGGATTTACCATATTTACATGTCCTTCATGGGCGGTTCTTTGTAGAGTATCAAACGATTTATCCTTTATGTCAAAACGCACATTACCACCTTTACGGTCATAATTCCAAGCAAGGGTGGTGGGCATTTTATGGCCCCAAGCATCTTTATCGCCGGTTAGATAGACTGGTGGGGTTGTTGCTTTTGAAGTAGGGTGAACTGGACCAATAGGCACATGTTGTTGATTCAAGCCCCCCGCCAACACGCTTGGGGCTATTGACTTTAATTTCTCATGCCCATTACGCATCAACTGGTAATTAGCGGCTTGGGCTAATTGTTGTATATTGCCTCTCGCTACTGTGACTCCCCTTACATCAGAAGGGTGAGCATTAAACAAATCCGGATTATCCTTAGTCAAAGCAATAGCCATTTCTTGCATTACTTTGCCGAGGTTTTCATCGGTCTTTTCATAATGGTCGTTGTGATAAGCGTGGTATTGTTCATCTCCGGGGTGGCGTTCTTGGCTCATACCATTACGAGGCATCCCCATATCACTATGGGCAGATACAATACGACCTAATGGTTGAGTAATAAGTGCCTCCGAGGGAATAATCATCCGTTTGCCACTACCTTCAACTTCCGAAGGGTGTAAATGATGATGATTAGATACTGACCCCCAAAGACCCCTACGAGCATTAAATGATTTAACGCGTGGGTGTTCAGACCCTACCTCCCATCCAGTAGCAATTGCAGAACGATGAGGGTGTCCTTTCATTGATTCGTGGTTAGCGGTTTCGGGGAAGTATGATGAACCGCTACTGTGGTAAGCATCTTCACTATCATTTAATGGGTGGTTTTCATTTTTTAAGAAGTCCAGCATATCGTTGCCTACCCACCCATCAAAAGCATCGGGGTATGATTGCTTCATTACAGAAATGAGAGAATCGTGCCCACGCCCTACACCTCCCCAATACTGAAAGGGATTCCACCAATGGTGGGTATGAGAAGGCGCAATACCTCCATTTTCTTCAACAAAGGGCGATTTGAAATGTTTTAGGTCGCTATTCATATCATCTGCCGATACCGGACCATGACGGTCTGATGCCCTTTGCCACCAACGGGCAATAGGTAAGAATCGCTCAAAGTAATTGCGTTTTGCTCGCCCCCAAGACATACCAGTAGCGGCGGGCATATCGTTAATTATTTTCTTTGCGGCGGGGCTATTAGGTGATTCGGTTTGACCTAATTTACGCAACATTCCCATAAATGCTTCATTTTGGTCAGGGGATTGCCATTCTGTCCCAAAAAGATATGAAAGCATACCTAAGTTATTCCATTCCTTCTTTTTTACATCAATATATTCATCATCCGAAATAAATGAGTGACGGGTTTCTTTGTCATTTTTATACAATTGGTGTTGTGATTCGTGGGGTCGCCCCATTATATCTTCATAGGTTTGTGGTAAAACACCCATCTTTTCTGCTTCTTGCATGGTTTGTAGTATTGTTTTTCCTTCTTCATCTTCTTCAATTAGATGTAATAAATGGTTAATAAATGCAGGTTCGCCCCATTGTGCGCCATGAAGTAGGGGGCAAGTAGGCAATTCCCATGAAAAGGGGTGTCTTTTACCAAAGGGGTTTTCTTTATGTGGCTGCGGCCAATCTTGAGTATAAGAAGTAGAGAACTTGCGCTGATTACTCATATAATCGTCATATGCTTCAGGTAATTTGATATTTGTTATGAATGAGGGTTTATTGAGGTCATTCATACGATATTGGGGTTTTTGTTGGATGATTGAAGGTAATGCGCTCATTAGTGCGGCATCTTCTTTGAGTAATGGCTCATCAGGTCCATAAAACTCTTTGACCGCTTTTAAGAACTTATCTGCATCAACTGGTAAATTACCAACTAATGCTACTGCGGTATCTGTCCTAATGCGAATGAACTCTTGGTTATCCATTTTTTTAGCCCCCTTATTGGAGGCGTTTCGCAACCTTTTCTATTAGGTCGGCTATTTCATCCACAATGCCCGGATTACCATAACCGCCCGCCTTCTTCAATTGTGTTAATGATTCTTCGATTGGTGCTTTATTCCAATTGCCAAGTGAACGGTTGCCCCCATCAATGAGGTGCATATGTAGGCTGCTGCCTTTTTCATCATATCCTGTTTGCGATACAGAAGGGATTTGGGCTTTTTCACTAATGAATGACCTTTTGGGTGCTTCGGTTTTATAATCAGGCACTACTTGATTTGTGCTATAATTAACTGCTTGTATCGGAGTGCCGCCGCTATGGTCTTGAAATGTAGGAACGGAATTATCAATTGAACCTTCTTGTTCATATTTAGCAAAAATACCTTTGGTTTCAAGGAACTCGGTTGTCTTATCTATACATGCACATTTCCCTTTTTTTGTTTTAGTGCTATTACAATCAGCACAATCATTAAGCAGACCATCACCAAACATGCCGCCTGAGTAGCAATAAGAACAATTGGGTTGGCCGCATGGTTTTGCTATTGTGCAATTTTTTCCCTGTGCCTTTTCCATATCCTTCTTGGGCTTGTTATGCTTCTGCTTCTTGGATTTAGGCAACTTAGGTAATTTTTCATCACCACGATTTGGTTTGAAGTCAGATGTTTCGGCACAACCGAGGTTCTTTTCAATTGATTTAACAAGTATGAGCAATTCTCCTTCAGGGGTCGCCAGTGGGTCTTTCCATGTTGGTTGCATATTATTCACCTATATCGTTGTGCTGATGGTGAAGAAGGGGCAGGTAATTCTGCTTCCATCTTTCGCCATTCTTCTAATTCTTGTTGGTGGTCGCTTTTAGCAAGCATATCACTATTGAAACCAAATACCTGTTCATCGTTTTGGTCGCGGTGTAGTGGGTCAAATGTTTCATCAGCCAATGGTGTGACCGCCCTTAACCACCCTGCCTTTTTCATCATTGTTTCAGGGTCATCAACTGCTTTGAGTAATGATGTATTATGTGATTCTAATGTTTCAATGCGCTTCCGAAGGGTGCGAATCTCCCCTACCATTTCTTTGAGAAGGTCTGCCGTTGCTTGCCCAATATCACCAGTCATATTACATTCCCCCCATTCCCATTGGACCGGGCATAGGCATTCCGCCCGGAGGCATACCCGCTGGTCCGGCTTGCGGCATATTCATCAATGCGCCTAAATCTATTCCGGGAGGCAAACCCCCGCCCATTCCGGGTTGGTGATTTACCATCGAAGCGTCTTTATGTGCGATAACTGTTAGTATGTTTCTTGCATCTTCAAGCACACTTCTAAAAGCCATAAGAGATTCACTGTGAGCCATTACTGCATCACTATCAAGTCCTTCGGTGTATTTGCTTTGCCCAATAGTGCCGATGTGTGCGGTTATGTCTGTCGCAAGGTCAGTCATTCTTTGTTCCCAATCGGCCAAAGCCTCTTTATTATTAGGATATACTTTACCACTGGTAAGTGCATCCAAATCTTCAGGCATTGGTTCGCTTGGCATCATGGGCGGTGGTGGTGCTGGTGAAGAAGTAGGTGGTGATACTGCGGAAGGATTAGGCACTGTTTGACTAACGCCCCCTGCCCCTGCATCTTGTTTTTGTAATAGAGAAGCCCCAAAGTCTAATACTTTCATGCGGTCAGCAATAGAAGGATTAGCACGATAAGCCATTAAAATCACTCCGTTTGTGGTCGCCAAATGTTAGATGAGCGACCCATACGCGATACACCAAGAACTACTGCCCCTTCTGACCCGTCATAATCGCTGGTTGTTTCTTTGTGAATACCTATATTGCCAAGAGGTTGTCCCTCTCCTTGAATTACATTTTCATCACTTTTTGCGATAGCAGCAGAAGCCTCCATTGATTTAACGAGGTTTAAGTCGCGCTCAAGGATTTCTAATGCGTTTTTGGCTTCTGTAATATGTTTCGCTACATCATCACTATTGTTATGTGCAATAGCAATTTGCATGGCCTCCATACTCGCCAAAGCCCTACGAGCCATTGGGTCCATTTTCTTTATCAATCCAAAATCAAGGAAGCCTTCTACCATCTCAACCATATACTCCCAAAGCGCACTATTTAATGAAGGTTGCCTCTTAATCAATGCCTAAACGATTATCTATGTCCTTAATTTTTCTATCCACATTAGATATTCCCGGTGGGTCTAAATCCCTTGCATCACCTTTACTTTGCCCAAACTTAGTAGAACCACCCCATGCTTTCTTTTTATGGTCCGGCGACCTACCACTACCCTTTCTATGTAATGCGTTTTGGTTCAACCCTATACTACGTAGTGGTGGTAATTCCGTTCCCATTGTGGTTCGCAATGAACCCGAAATAGGAACAGAACCATGAATAGGGTCAGTGACATTCCTTTTCATAATATCCATCATTGAAGGTGGCAATACCCATTCGCTTGTTTGAACTGGGGTTGGGCCTCCGCCATGCTGACCTGAAGGCATAGGTGGCCCCTGTCCTCCCTGTTCGGGTGGTGCGGCTGGTGGGGGTGGTGCTTCTTTGTAATCAAATCTTAAACCAGCCACTTGTTCATCACGGAGGTTAGCCTCATAGCCCGCTTGTTTCATTTGCATCATGTTTCTAATTTGCATTTCATCCTTACGCATAAGCAAAATCTCATCTTCTTCTTCATGTGGTGTCAAATCAATAGTCCATTCCGTGATTTGTAATGCTTCAAGTAATAGAGGGAATAATCTAAAATTATACATATTTTGACTGGCGGCTAAAGTGCGGTTTGTCACTACAATTTGCATACCTTCGTTATTCAAACCACCGCCCGATACATCATTCATAAACACATTAGAAATACCGTAAAACGATGAAATGCGTTGGCGTATGTCGTCTTTGATGGGGATATACTGCAATTCTTCCAGTGTGTCCATCATACGGACATATTCAATGCCCCCACGCCCACTTTCTGTTTCAACCCCAATTGTAGGTATGTGTTGAGGGTCACGCTCAAGATGTTCCTGTATGTTTCGTGCCGTTCTCTCCACCGTTTCAAGATTGGATGATTTGATAACCATTACACCTCTTGGCATTCTGCGCTTTTGATATGCTGCATATACATAATTATCCATAGCAATTAGAGTATTGACTTGTCGCCATAATGTAGCAACGGGTGAACGGCCATATAATTTAGATGGCGACCATTTACTCAAATGTATTACTTCGCCTTCGGTATAGACCTGCCCTTTACCTACACCTGCAAGATTCATATAATGAATAGGCACAACAGGCAAACCTGTTTTTGGGCATTTTTCATCTTTATCACTTGTGCGGAATGACCTATCTAATAGACTGGTATATTGTTTTCCTCCCCTTATGCCCCGCTTATCACTAACAATACGCATAAAAATTGGGTCTGCTCTTGTAATTTCTTTTATTCTGTAAAATTGCGGTTTGCCTGAAGTAGGGTCCACAAAGTATTCTTTGGTGAGAATAATGTAGGCATCATCAACGATATTCAAGTCCATTTCAATTTCACGCAATACTTCAAGAAAAGATTGACCCATTCGGTTGTCATGCTCAAGCAATACCTTTGCATATTCTAATTGTCCTTTGTCTGCGGGGCGCACTTCACCTTCACATTCAATACAATTATCCACTTCTTTTTGGTATTCTGTTTCGCATTCCCTACACTTTACCACAAAATTAGATTTCCAATCCCACCCTTTACGGAATGTTTCGGTAGCCAAATGGTTAAGAATAGAGCGTAATACTAAGCATTCATAAGCCGCAGCGTATAGTGCAGGTATTGTAATTCCCTGTAATAATGCCGGTTCTTGCACACCACTGGTGAACAAAGGCATTTCAGGGGTTGGTGTGCTATGGCGTTCCATATCCACCCCAAGAGCAGAAAAGAGCCGTTCAATTCGCTTTTTATCAACCATTGATTATATCCTCCAACCAAGAATCTAAAGTATCAATAGGCACATTCCATGCTTTGAGTAATGTGGTTTGGTGTTGTAAGTCGGCATGTTGAAATGCTAATATGCGACCCGCATTTTCATTTCCTTCAAGAGAAGCAAGAATTAAATGGGCTTCGGTTTTCTTTTTATTCAAAAATGGCAAAGCGAGATTTGCTGCCTTTATCACGGCTTGGTCGCCCTCAATCACAAATTGCTTGCCCTCCCACATAATACCCTCTACACCCAATTCCCTTTTTAGCACAACGGTATAATCTTCTGCTCGCTTTGAATTAAAAGGTAAAAATAAACGAGGTGAACCAGTGGGTGACATTTCCACCCTACCTTCAACCTCCCATAAATTACCAATAAAGGAGTCATATTCTTTTAAGAAAAGTGGGGGTTTATTTGTGCCATAATATAATGTCCTGTCGTCATTTTTAGTGCCTTTACCTACTACTTTAAGGTCATATAAATAGCCATAGGCTTTTATCAATGAAGCAACTTCTTGTGTAGTGCCTTTTACCCCATATGAACTAATGGTTTGGGCATTCATGTGACCGTTTTTTGTTAAAACCTCATTACATGCCTTAAGGATGGTTCGCTCTCGCCTACTTATCCTATTTTCAGCATTAAGGCGCATATCCCATGTTTTCCAAATCTCATCCACTTCTTCATCAGTATTGGCTTTCTTTAGAGCCACTATGGTTTGGCGTAATGGTAATTCTAAACGGTCAGGGTATTTAGCCAATAAATTATAATCGTTATCTTGAAGGCGTAAAGTAATTTCATCATTATCATACCACCATTCATATTGCTTCAAAATAGCCCGTTGTTCAGCACGTAATAATGCTAATACACTTGGTATAATCTCATGTTCACCACCTTTTTCTAATAATTCTACTAATTTTTCACCCCTTATACCGAAAGTGTCTTTGAAGTATGTTTTTGATAATTGGGGCGGAATAGGGGGTGCATCGGCAATAACACCGGGTTGAGTGGGTGTGCTTTGTTGTGCATTACCTTGTAATCCAGTTATGTCAGAACCTTTAGTGGCTTGAGATGGTAAAGGAGTATTGTCTTGACCCTGCGACTCTTGTTGGTTGTTCATATCTTCCATAGCCTGTGTCAATTCTTTTTCTTTTTGTTGAACCTTCAATGAAGCGGGGTCAGTTCCTCCGCCCGTTGGTAATAACTTCACCAAAGAATCATTTATTGTTTTTATGTCCGGATTCCATTTTATTTGTTTCATTCCGAACCACCCCACCCTAATCTTTTAGTCCATGCTTCGGCATCCAACATAACTATATTATCTCTATACTCTTTTGTTGCTTGAACTGCTAATGCTAATGCAATTACTGTGTCATCGTGCTTGCCGAGCGACTCCATCTTACCGTTTGGCAACAATGTGAACATTGACAACTCATTTAAGAGGTTATCCATGTGTCGGCGTGTTGCGCCTTCATCTTTGTATGGTAATGCCAAATGCCGTTGTTCGAAATGTAATTGTAAAGTGTGCATTACTGCTTCTTTACGCATACGGCTCATAGTGAATGGTTTTATGGGTAAATCACTTATTTCTTTTAATACTTGATGAAATGCTTGAGCGAAGTTATTTGTTTCTAATTCAATAATAACTGGGTTATAGCGGGCATTCAATTCAATAACTTTGTCAATTTGAGAACTAAAGTCCATCCCCTTTTCGTGGTGCATCCATACCACCCGTTTATGGCGGTTAGCATCCATAGCAATAACAACCATACAAGTGTAATCGGCTTTTCTATCAGGGCTAATCGCAGGGTCCCACCCAATATAATAATTAACTTGTTCATCATCATCACCATCCATAAGAGCGTTGAACTCCAAAGCCCTGCTGGTATCTTTACAAGACTCTAACATATCTTCAGGGAATAAACTCGATTCACTGGCTATCGGCTTACATAAGTATTCTCTTGTGAAAGCAATAGAAGTCATTTCGCCCCTACGAGTCTGCAAGGCTTCTAAAGACCAGCGTTCAGGCCAAAGTGGATTGCCACTTTTTTCATCAATGGCGGGATATTCCCCCACCCAATAACCTTTCAAACTCCTTAATTCTTGGTAAAGGTCAGTATATGAAAAAGGTGTTCCTACAATACATAATTGTGCGGTGTGGTGAAGCACTGGTAAAAGGGCAGTATAGAACCAAGTAGCAATATGGGCTAATTGTGTAGCGGCTTCGCTTGAAAGTATATCGTCAAGCACTACAATGTCGGGGTGCGCCCCACGAACCGCTTTACCCACAGACATAGCATGAATACTGGATTTATTAGTGAACTTGAACTTCTGTTTATTCCAACCTCTTTTTGGTTTAAGGTGCGCTAAAGCAGGAATAGACATTATCATTTCATCCATTTTAGCCATGTGTTCAATAGACTGGTGCTGACTGTGTGAAAAGAAAAGCACTTCTGTTCCGGGGTTATAGGCTAATTTCCATAACAAATAACATCTAAAAAAAACGGATTTGCCGTGGTCGCGGCTCGCTATAACGCATACTTTGGTATTGTTTTCTGCCGCATCAAACCATTCTTTATGAAAAGAAGCCAACTGAAAGGCACAAATATCTTCAAAAAAGTATTGAAAATCACGCCGCCCCATATCCCAATCTACTTTATTGGTGAGGTCTAAAACAGCATCCGACATAAAACATCAACTCTCTTGCCATCCTTGAGGCAAGAGGCTATAATTAACATTGGGTTCTTCTTCTTGTGTCTTACCCATAAATTGTTTTAGCATACCTTGAGGTAATAATGATGTGTCGGCTGAGGCTAATTTATCTTGAAACTCAGGGCTAAAATTGCCTCTTGATTCTTCGTCAAACATATGAGAAGGTCGGGCATTCATAAACTCCTTTGGTAAATCATCATCATTTTTACTAATTTTGAAGTTATCGTGTATAGCGAATGCGTTTGGATTATCAAATGGATTTGCGAATGGGTTTTGTGCTACGGACCAACTTTGAGCAAAGGCACTTTTATCCACTTCTGTTTCTTTAACACCCTCCACCCTACCATTCGGCTTTAGATGCGCTACTCGCTTTGCTTCTTTCCTTTTTCCTCGCCTTTCTTCAGCAGCATTTTTTTCTTCATCAGGAGTTATTGTTTGTTGAATGGGGCATTCTTCCTCTTTTTTTGTTTCTGATGGTGTTGCTGCTGGTGGTGGTGTTGCTGCCGGTGGTGTTTCTGTTGGTGTTGCCGGTGGTGCTGCTGCTGGTGGTGTTTCTGTTGGTGTTGCCGGTGGTGCTGGTTCTTGAGGGGGTTTCAGCCTATTCATAACTTTTCTCGCGTCACTTGCATGAAGTGTGGTTTCTATGTTATTATCTTTAGGAGGGTTCAGCCTATTCATAACTTTTCTCGCCTCATTTGTGGTTTCTATGTTATTATTTTTTATTTTTGTTTTACGGTCAGGTGGTCGTTGAACGGGTCGTTGGAGAGCGGGGCTACCGGTGGATGCCTCAACTGTTGGTGTTTCTGCTGCTCCGCGCCGCAGGGCTAATAAACGCTGTAAAGCCGCATGTCGTGTGTCGTCTGATACATTTCGCCCTCTACCACCCCCAAAACGCCCAGTAATGGCGTTTTTCACTTTTCCGGCTATTCTCCTTAAGGTGTGTGGTGAGCCTTGACCTTCAGTAGTATTCCCAACCGCCGCCCCAAATCTTCCTAATAATGATGGGCCACGTGGGGTTTGTGGTATTGGTTTATTTTGGTGTAGTGCATTGAAGCGGGGCCACCGGCCACCTTCCTCTTTGTTTTCAAGATATTGTTGTAAATGAGGGTAGCGAGGGGTGGGTGGGGCTTTAGACAAAGGAACATTTGCTTGTTCTTTTTGTAAATTATCCCACACATAATTGAAAATAATATCAGAAGATGGTTCTTTACGCAATTGTGTTTTGCCCACCATTTCACTACGGGCTTTCAATAGCAAGTCGTCATATTTATCCATAATTAACACCTTTAATTGGTTTCCTCATTAAGTGTCTTTCTAATTAAAATGTGTTCCATACCTTTGTGAATACGGTCATGTGAGTCCATCATATCATCTTCACTTCTTGTAATCCTACCAGTAGTAGCCATTTCATTTATTTGATTTCTCCCCTTTCTTCGTTGATTCCATGCCCATGCGTTGCTCAATCCAATTGTGCCAAGCAGCCCAAGAAGCCCTCCGCCACCTTGTTGTGATTGTTTATGCGCTTGCGCTAATTGAAGTTGTTGTGCTTGTTGTTGTGCTGCCCCTTGTGGTGTTGCCCCTGCTTGTTGTGGTGTTGCCCCTGCTTGTTGTGGTGCTGCCCCTGCTTGTTGTTGTGCTGCTGGTGGTAAAGGTTGCCCTCCACCGGGGGCAGGGTTCATGGTATTCAATAGGTTTTGGTTGCCCTCCTGAATGCGGTTTTTTTGAGCAAGACCCTGAACTGCTGTATTGCCTTGTCGCCCACCCCATAATTCTGCGCCAATTTGGTTTGCACCCTTGCCCTGTGTGTTGATTCCCTGTTGTTGAGCATATGCTATTTGTGCATCGGGGGTTAATTGTCTAAAACTCTCAGCATCTATTGAATCTTTAGTGGTTCGGCCATAATTATTTGGCCCTGCTGGCCCTGCTGGTGGTGCTGGTGGTGCTGGTGGCGGTGGTGGCGGTGGTGATGGTGGTGGACCCGCCAACGGCGGTGATGGTGGTGGACCCGCCAACGGCGGTGATGGTGGTGGACCCGCCAACGGCGGTGATGGTGGTGGTGGACCCGCCGAATTAGGATTTAAGGTGTCTGGTGAGCCAGTCGCAGCAGCAGAACCCTTTATTGGTTTTAGCCCTAAAGCACCGTGTATGATATTATTTTTTTGAATCCGCATTTGTCTTGCTCTCGCAAGTGCTATTCTATCAATTCCGAACTCACGGCGTTTATCAATCATCTAAAACTCACCTTTACCAATTCCACATATTCTACTGGTATATCCATTGACTTAGCCATTTCTCGCCAATCGCCTTTACTATTTAATATGGCTACAACATCAGAAGAAGGGCGGTGTATTTTACCTGCCATGAAAGTAATATCGCTTGCGTTGTCATATTGCATATTGGTATTGGGCAACATTTTAACTATCTTTTCATTTTGCATAGCCATATCATATTGAACATTCTCTAAAGCCATTTCAATTTCTTCTTTTGTAAAGAAGTTATACAGGTGTCCTACCCCTGTTCCTACCTTTTCTGCGAGTCTTTCAGCCATGCCTCTCCATCCTTCAGAATAATGTGGCGCACTACCTGTGCTACCTGACGCAATAGGTTGCACTTGATTAGTATTTAGGTTAAAAGAAGGTTGTTGGGGTATGTTTGGGGGTAAAGGGATATTCACCGGTGGTGCTGGTCTTTGTCGTGCTACGGGTGGTGCTGGCCCTTGTCGTGCTACGGGTGGTGCTGATGAAGAAGGGGGTGGTGGTCTATTCGGCACTTCCCCTTGAGGGGGGTTTGCCATTGAGGGGGGTTGATGTTGCACCTGAGTAGTTTTCGGCGGTGCTACACCACCCTCCCAACCAGCCAAAGAAGCCAAACCAACTCTTAGTGCTTCAATTTGGTGTAGGTTGTTGCCCCCTGCACCAAATCGCTCTCGCCCTATTCTCATAATTTCTTGGGGCGGGGGCATATCTCTTAATCCGTGATGTGCGCCAAATTGACCTGCTAATACACTTTTATAATGAGCAGGATTAGACCACGCTCTCCCTCCCCTCTCATCGGGAACTAACGATACACCATAACGGTCATTATCGGTATGTTCATTGAAATATGCTTTCCAACCATCATCTGCTTGGGTGCGTTGTTGTAAGGCGGCTTCTGCGGCATCAGGTTGAGCAGGTGCAACATTAGCCATTTCATTATTGCGAATGTTATAATGAGAATCAATTGGTGTGTGTTGGTGGGGTAAATGGTTGCGGAGAATATCGTGATTAACCCATTTGTCGCGAATTAGGTCAGGGGTAATTTGTTGCCCCGTTAATGATAATTCCCTCATCATAGAAATAATATGTTTGTAGGCTTCGTGGTTAATATATACGCTATGTGGTTGCGCCCTATGGCTTTCTATGAAATGTTTTGTTCCACCGCTATGCCCTTGTGCTTTTCTTACTTCACTGAGTCCTTCGCTATATGGTCTTGCCCATGATTCCGCCATCATGTTTTCTTTATCACGATTACCTATGCGGATTTGGGGAACTCCGTAAGCATCCATTTGCCAAGCCTTTTTTTTATCCATTGGCCCCCAAACACCTTCGGCCCATTTTTTATTTAGGATATAATGGCCCAAATCGCTATCAAAAGCATGAGGTAGGGGCATTGGTATATTTTCATCGGTCTTACCTTCACTATGGCGTTTGGCTCTATCTTGTTCCCACTTGGCGTTTTGTAAATCAATTGCTTGGTTGATAGTAGGCGCACCTGCGCTAATGCCCCGTTGTAATGCTTGCATGTAGGCTTCTTCTTGCCCTTGTTGTGGCCCTGCGTGAATTATCATAGCATCTTCTCTCGATATTAAACCTTGATAAATAGCCTCCCAAACGGCATCTGCTTCAACCCCTCTTAGATTACCTCCACCAATATCTCCACTTGGTATAGGGAATTGTTCTAAGCCATTAGGACCAGCATTGGCCGCTAATTGTTGTAGTAATGTTTCAAAATCAAAATGCCCCATCCCTTTAATGAGGGTGCATCTATCAATGATAGCCCAAGCATTCATTTTTTACCCACCAAACCTATTTCTTGGGCGGCTGCTACATCACCGAAGCGATAAGCAGAAGTTTCTTCTTCACGAATTAAAGATTGGTCGCCGGGCGCAGTAGCAACTTCTTTGTTTGCTTGACCTCCCCGTTTAGCCGCTGAACCTAATTCGGGAGTGGCTTTCTTCAATCCCTCTACAATTTTGAGCAATTTTTTCAAATCCCGCTTCAAAGCCAATATATCAGACCTGCTAAAGTTTTTCCAATCTTTAGCAGATATTTGCATATCTGCTCTTTTTTCAAGCATTTTGAGGGGGTCGCCCCCTAATGGGTCGCCTATAAGTGAACCACTTTCTTTGTTTTTTCCTTTGAAATGTGACAGTGAAGTGCCTTTACTGGATGATGGTTGAGAAGGCATTTTAGTGCCTTTGCCCCCCAAACCTATTGTTTGAACTTTCATTGCATCAGTTAATCCCCCTGCTGCCCCACGGTGTCCCGTCATATGGCGTGGTAATGCCCCCGTTTGACGAGCCATTTTCTCATTAGCCAATTTGCGTTGATATGCTATTGGGTCACGGAGTCTAAGGGGGATTGCCTTTGACCGCGGGTTGCCCCCCATCATGCGCCGTGGGTGAACTTGCCGTTTTGTTTCACGCGATACATTTTGTTCAGCCGCACCAGCCCTTCTTGCAGTAATGCCTTTTATGTCACGGCTTCCTCTTTTTTTCTTATCTTTCATCTTACGCTTACGCTTGCGCTTGCGCTTGGCTTTAGACTTTTTTTCTTCTTCATCAGATTCTTCATCGGAGTCATACCTCCGACCACGTGTTTTGCGTTTTCCTTTTACAATGTCACCAATGAATGGTGGGTCTGCCGAAGCGTTTTTCTGTTGCCAATTATTACTTGATTCCTTACTATTTCCAAAATCATAAATCCCTGCATCTAACTCATTGATTCGCCCAGTATCATCATAATTAGGGTCATCTACAAAATCATCAGGTAATTTGCTGGCGGCGGGAACAGCCGCATGTGCTGGTGTAAATGCAAGCCATTTAAGTTTGTCAAGAGGGGGTGCATCTTTCAATTTTTTATATGGTGCTAAATAATCATTAGCCAAATTAGTAAATTGTTCGGGGGAAGGCGCGCTACCCTGTTCTTCTAAAAAACGAGCAATCGTTTCACCATCAACTGCGCCTCCTACTACTGCGTTTTTATTACCATCACCTGCAATAAACCCCTGACCAAACCTCCGTGGGTTTTTATCATATTCTTCACGTAATCGCTCTATTATATGTTCTTCTAAAGGATTATCCTTAACAATAGACCAAGCATCTTCAAAGGCATCATTACTACGCCCAAAAATCATCCCCGGTCCTTCTCTTGAAATAGGTCCTACATTAGCCCCTGTTGAAACACCAATACCCCTTAAATGCCCCATATCTACCCCAAGACCACTTTCTAATAATTCGCTTTCGCCATTAGTCATTGGTGTATTATCAATAGTCGCCTCAATTTCTTCGGGGTCAAGACTAATGTGTGGTATGCCGCCTTCTAATTCTTTGAAGGCTCTTTCTTTACGTGCTTTAGGGTCCCGTTGCTCAATACTTTCATTTGAAGCGGCTTCACGGTTATGATGTGATAAACCATCAGCATCTTCATTGGGGTTCACATCATAGTCACCGACCATTTCACGGGGATGAAAGCCCCCAGTGAACTCTTGGACCCTAAGTGTATCATCAACACCTCTTGGTGATTTAGGCATGACGATAACTCCTTAAATCTTCATAAGCCAGTATTACCTTTTGTGGTAATGTCAAATACCATTCTGCTAATGACGGCATTTTACCATATACTAAACCCAACGGTAAGAATGAAAGCACCAAATTAGAAAGTATTTTTTCAGATTCAAGAACTCCTACTTGTGGAGTCTTTTGTGCTAAATCGTGAAAAAGCATCCTAACAAGAGCAATACTACCAAAGGCAGATGAGGTCACTTCTTTTTCACACATTATACCAAAAGCCCCTGTTCCTATGGACCATTTACTTACTACTGCTTCTAAAGCATCACAAAGATGGTAGGCTTCTTTTATTGAGCCGATTATCTCTTTACCGTGTAAAGCCACTTCATAATCGCTACCTTTGAGCATAAGCGAAAGAATAGATTGATATTTTTTTGACATTTCAATCCCTGCTTTGTAGTAGTCTACGATTCAAAATATAACCCTTACACTATTCCCACAAAGGGGGCATTCATAATACGGTTCAACGCCTCCCGTTGCCTTTCTTGCCACTTTTTTCATTGGGTAATTGTGACAATTAGCGCAATCAACCTTGTTTGAATGTGGTCGTGGCATTTGAGCCATCAAGTGTTCTTGTTCATCTTCACCTTTCAGCACAGACCAGCCTATGCGGGATGCTCGGTCATTTGACTTCTTTTTATCAGAATCAAACGCCAATTTATCTTTATGGTGTTCACCTTGCTCAAAATCTCGGTCACGGTTTGCTGTATCGGTTTCATCTTTACAAGTAGGGCAAAGGCCGCTTTCACACTCCCTACATTCTTCATTACAATCTTCACATTTAGCCATCTTCAATCCCTCTCCGTTGTTCCGCAAGTTCGGCATCTGCGTGTGCCATCTTTTCTTTCAACCATGCGTTTATTATCACAGCATTGGTCTTTCACCACAGACCAACCTGTGCGGAATGCTCGGTCATTGGACTTTTCGGTCATAGAATACCCCCCCAACAATCGTCACCGCAACATTCAGAACACATCCCACATTCTAAACAAGAAGCATCTTCATCACAATCAGGACATTTTCTCGCTTTTGCTTTCACCACAGCCCAACCTATGCGGAATGCTTCACCCATCTTCAAGCACCCCCTTTTGGTATGCAATCAGGATTAGCACAAGCACGATTTCTGCTCGGCCCTTGTGGTAATCCACATCTATTACAATTCCATGTCCCTACCTTTCCTTTTCCTGTTTTGGGGTCTGTTCCGTGAGGATGACCTTTCACCACAGCCCAACCTGTGCGGAATGCTTTGCTAACATCACACTTCGGGCAATAAGATTCAGAAATACCACCGACACCACCCCCTCTATGGGTTTGGGTCATTGGCCCTTTACATTTTCTGCACACCTTTTCACCCATCTTCAAGCACCCCCGCATCAGCCAAAGCCTTACGCATAACTCGCCATTCATCAGGCGATTTCTCGGAGAAATGGGCTTGAATAACCGTAAGAACTGATACTTGTTCATTAGAACCTATACTTTCAGCCTTTTCGATGTATTCGGCAATATCTGTTAATGTATCGCGTATTTCGCGGTGCATTTTTACGGCGGTGTCTAATCCTCTATAATCCAGTATGCCTTCGTCATTTCTTTCTTCTTCAAGCATACTTACATGAGAATTGAATAAAGAATTGAGGCGTTGGAGGTTATTTTCGGTTTGTATCATAGCCCCTCGCACACTACTCAAAGCGGCTGGCAATACCTCCATTTCCACTTGCCGTTGGATAATGGGTGCTGTGTGCATTTCAATGTGGTGTTCTACATTACTTGAGGTCATTTCCAAATCAAGTGCCATATCAGCAGCACTAACCAAACCATTCATTACGGCTTCCTCAATGTTAGCCCTTTCAGGGTGTGTGCATAAAGGGCATTGTGAATTACTATTATTATGATATTCACCGGAATGTCGCCTCATATGACGGTGAGCAGTGCCTTCTGCCCATATTTTATTAGCATCTAAATCAACTACATCTAAAACACCAGTGCGTATGCGTTCTTCGTAGCCATCCCGTTCAGGGTGCATACAAAAGGGACAATTGCGCCTTGTCTTACGACCTACCATTATTTAAGCGCATACCGTTGCACTTTAAGGCTCTTATGCTATTTTTTGGTATGAACATTACAAAATTGACCGTTCCCCATCTTACCATTCCTACACCTTTTACCACTTTTAGTAATCGCTACGCAAACCGTTGGTGTTTCGTCATCAACTACTGGTGGTTGTATTTTAGGGGGTTCAATATACTGAACTGGTTGATAGGCAGGGTATTGGTAATTGTTAATACCGAAAGGCGGCAAACTGCCGGACCGCCAGCGTAATAGTGAGTATTAAACCAAAAAACAAAGCCATCATTTCACTTGTTCCTAAAGAGGGTCCTTTCCAAAGTAAAACGGTGAAGGTAAAGAGCATAAATGCAAGAATATAAATCATAGTAGCCCCTTCAACAAGCATTTTATTTGGGCTTAATAAATCAACAGTCGCACTCGACCAACTAATTTCCCCTTGAACGGCAGAATCATTTTTGTTATCATTTTTCATATTTTCACCTCAAAGTATGGCTGCCCCTTTAGCGGCCATTCCTACACCTTGCCCTACCGTAGCACCAAAACCACCTTGTTGTTGCACTGCATTACCCATCATGCCCCCTATTAAATTACCAAAGAAACCCGGTTGTTGTTGTGGATTCATTAACTGTTGTTGTAAAGCCCCTTGTTGGTGCGCTTGTAAAAACATTTGTTGTTGCTGTTGGTTGTTGTTTAATGTCTGTTGTGCAGAACTTTGCACTTTTTGTAATGTCAAAGCGAGGTTCTCAGGAGATAGTGTCGCTAAATTAGAAGGTAGGGAATTACCATCTAATGTTATTTTACCGTCTGAATCAGTAATAAAACTCACACTCTTAAAGAACTCTTTAATTGAAAGCATCATTACTTCCCCTACTAAATCCATAACCATAGCCATATTTTGACTCATCATAAATTGAGCCATTGGGTCATAGAGAGCAAGTAATTGAGCCGTAGCCACGATTGGGTCATTAGCGGCTTGTTGCATCATGGGGTTTTGTGCTTGTTGCATCATACCAAGACCCCCCATACCACCTTGTTGCATTCCATAGCCGCCACCATAGCCTTGTTGCATTCCATAGCCATTCTGCTGCGCCGCTAAATTGGGCGCACCAAATTGTTGCGTTTCTTGTGTTTTATTTCCTCCAAAAAGCCAGCCCATATTATTTTCACCTACTGTTGTGTTGCTGCTAACATTTGTTGTGTTGCATCAACCGGAACCACGCCTGACATTTTTTGTTGTTGTTGCATCTGTTCCATTTGTAAAGCCCTCAAATCAAAAGTGATTGTCACTAAATCAGCCACCCCTGATACGGGGTTCGGGTGTTGCGTGAGGGTCACACCCTTTGAGTATTGTGCGTCTTGTTGCACCATTTTGAAAAATTGTTCATATTTCGCTAAAGACTCAGGGGTTGAACGATTGCGTTTTTGACTTTTTATCATTCCGGGTATTTTCAAAAAGCGTGTTCCTTTAGATACGGGGCGGCTAAATCCTTCAGAAGCCAATTCCTGTTCTTCTATAACTACGCGTAAAGTGTGGTAAATGTGTAAATGTGCCGGACAAAGTGTGCTATTCATTTCATCCCCAAAATCCCCATGTGTGCGGGCGTGTGGTTTTTTGGCGTTCCCTGTTTCTGCATCAAACCAGTATATATCGCTTAAAGATAAGCCAGTGCGTTCATCACTAATATGAGAGTAAGCATTGTCGCCTTCTAAAAATCGGCGCACATCAACGCCACAACACGCACATTCATGGGCGGCATTGTAGCGATATACTTTGAAAAAGCCCAAATTGAGGTTAGGTGGCCGTAAAACCTTTCTTAGAATCTTTATATTCTTTCTTCGGGCTTTAGCAGGGTTTTTGATGTTGGTTTTTAACTTAACTTCAACAGTGGGTATCATTTCTTCTTCCCCACTTACAATTCCCGTTGAGCCAGCCGAAGCCATTTCTGCCCTTTGTTGAGCCTTTAGCAATTCGTAGGCCACTCCTGTTTGTGTGGCTAAGACACGTAATTCATCATCGGTAGCACCCCGTAAGGATATGGCCCCGCCGCCCAAAAAATTAGGTATCATGTCCTCTCCCCTATAATCCTGTCAAGGCTAACACTATGAAAAGACTTGCGGTTAAATCTTATCTATTGTATCTATTATTGCCCGTTCCACATTCAAACCATATTGGGCTGCAATAGCCTCAACATTGGTTGGTATGGCTGCCCTTCGTAGTCGCCGTAATTCATTTTGAAAGGGCAAAACCATTTTGTGTTGGCGTTTTAGCCCTAAATCCCACATATGTTGGGCTTCATTATCCCACCACAAATCCATTTTATTGATTAACAGACATACTACCTTTGGTTTGTATTTTTTGGCCTTACGGCGCATTTTACGACTAAACGTGCTTGGGTATTTTTTACCCACTATAATATCCACCAAATACTGAAAACCGGCTACCATTTCAGCCGCCACATAGGGAGATTGTAATATGCGTTCATCAATCACATAAAATATAACTTGGCGGTCTTGGTCTATTATATCTTCGGCCCACATGTTCCAGTATTGGGTTTGACCCCCAATATCTGTTGAAGTAATAGGGATTCGCTCACCCTTCCACCGTATTTGTTTTTTAGAACCATGAGGCATTTTGAAAGCCCCATGCTTTACTGGGTGGCTGGTTCGCAATTGAAGGGGTATTGGGTCAATATCACCCGGAACAGTCATATATTGGTCTAAAGTAGTCTTACCTGCAAGACTTGAACCATAAATACCAACTCTATACGGGCGCAATATCCTATAAATCAAATTGGCTACTTGGGCCGTTCCCATTAGTATATGACCCGCGAATAACCATGACATTCAATTTCACTTCCCCCTTAGCCAAGTCCATATACTTGTAGGGCTTATATCTAACCATAAATCCAATCCTAACTGAATAAAAAATGAAAGGCTAACACCACCCACAAACGCCAATACCACTTTAAGCGACCAAGCCGCCCTCTCCATGCGTCTATCATACGCATTTTCAGCAAGTATAGCCGACATTGCTTCTGCTTGCCTTTCCTGAGCAGTATTAAACGGCCACACGATAAAGCCACCTTAAACCTGTATAAGAGGGATTTCTTCATTAGGGGCTTCGGGTGAATCATCTTGAAAGGATGGTTGGGTTATAGGTAGGCCGAAAGTCTGCCCGTTGCCTGTCATTGGTTGTTGTTGATAATACTTCATTTGGCCCATTTGACTTTTGCGGGCGCGGCGTTCTTGGAGGCGTTCTTGGCCTCTTTGCCACTTATCGAAGCGGGCTTCTTGAGAGAACTCGGCTCGCATAGCCAAAGAATCACGAATACCTCCTACATGAAATAGCACCATAGCCACGCATAAGAAACCAAAAGTCACTAATCCGTATTGTAATCCCATTTCGGCGGCACTTGCAGAAGGCAAATACCAATTCATATGTGATACCGATACCGCCACACCAGTTAAAAGTGATTGCCAAAGCAGCATAGCAATTAAGTTAATATCAATTCTGTTTTCATCCATTTTGGGGTAGGTCATTTGTCTTTGTGGTGCTTGCATCATGTTTAATCCTCCGGTTGGTTATTAAAATACTCTTTTAGGACATGAGATACAAAAGAAGATTTGCTCTCACGACCCCTTGCGGCTTCTAATTTGGCGAAAATATCATCGGACACAATCACCGATACATGGCGGCTCATGGTAAATTGGGAGGGTTGTCAGCCTTATGAGGGTTATGATTATTTATGGTGTTATAGTGCGACTTTACATGGCGGGTCCTAATCTCACCGAAGCGGTAATGGCTATGCGCTCGTTTCATGCAGCAAAAAACGCTTCACCCGCTAACCCTAATTTGGTGTCGTCATGGGTTCAGCGTCAAACAAATGCTGACATTGCACCTAATTTCTCACACAATGCCGCTATTGCACTACTACACTACTACCAGCACCCACTATATGGTAATTCCAGTAATTTACCATCAACGGCTCAAGGGTGGCTACCTTTAATGCAACCCGCCGAAAACATACTATCTAATGAAGAATCGTGGATAGATACCCAAATTACGGCTAATATCAATACAATGCTAACCCGTATTTTCACTACTGATGATATGTGGCTTCACCAATGGGGTGCAATAAACAACTTCCCGCCTGATACTCCTTTGGCTTTCATAATCAATTTTTTAATTAACCGCTTGATGAATTGTGAGGGTGCTAATGGGCCAAGTGGTGCAGGGGGAATATCTTTCACCGAACATATATTACCATCAGGTGATGATAACTCCCTACCTTAAAATCCTTCATCAACCTTTCGTGGTTGTAATGATTTGGCTCTATTTACGATAGAAACAGATGGATTTATTTGAGGTCCAGTGTAAAAGGCATTACCTTGAGGGTCATATCTCAATTGCCCACCCCCCCTTAACTCCATTGTAGCACCTTTCTTTGAACCAATATGAGGGAAAAAGGAACTCATATTACTTTTGCGTTGCTTTTTCCCTTCAAAACAAGAGGGACAGTTATTTTCTTCACAACTATCATCTTTCACCGAAGGGTCTGATGCAGGACAAGCAAATATGTTAGGCCCCGCTGCCCCAACACCAGTAGCAGATATTTGGGGGTGTTCTTCAACCATCTCACGGAGATAGCGGGGTATAGTAGGCAAACCTAATGTTCGGTTCATATCATCATCCATACTTTGCCCAATCCACGGCAAACTTGCACTAACTTCCATATTTTCGGGTATTGCATCATCCCATCCTCTTGCATCAACCACATTTCTTAATGCCCTATGTTCAGCAGTAGGCATCCATGATTGTGTTTTTAGTGGGTGTTCGTTAAGAATGTTGCGGGCTATATCAAAATCCATAGCAATATGTTCTTCCCCTTGTTTTTCTCCCGCATCACTATGTCTAAAATAAGGCGTTCCGTAATCCCATGTTTTGTGAGGTAATGTAGAGGCCATAGCAGAAGCATACTTTAATTGTTCTTCATGTCCTTCATTCATCAATAACGCTACGGCGTTGCGCCATAAGGCTTTATTTTTTGAATTATACTTAAAATTAGGAGTGTTGTCATTATAACATATATTACAAGTAGCACCTTTTTTGTCCCTATAACAACCACCCATATTACATAAAGCGTTAGGTAGGCCGTGTGTTGCACCATACATTTTATCCGTAAATCCATATCCTCCCGTTTTGGCGTTTAATCCTGTCATTATGTTAGCCGACATTCTGTTCTTAGGGCCTGAAGGCCATTTCGGGATTTGGGTTATTTCTTCGACAGGCCAATGAACTTGTAAGTCTTTTAGCCAATCATCAATTTCCTCCTTACCTTCATTTGTTTTAGTCCAATTTTTAATTTGGCCCCCTGCCCCTACTTTTGTTGTGCCTCCTAAAGCCACGGGGTCCCACCAACCCACTTTCCCCGGTTGCCCTAATGGATAATCAAGCCCTTTAACAAGAGCCTTAGCAAGAATCTCTACACCCAAAAACATAATTATTTCACCTGTTCCTGTTAAAATGCCCTAAAACGGCATCAGCCATTGCCCTTGCTACTAAGGGATTAACGGCATTTCCTATTCCTCGTTGTGATTGCGCTGCGGTTGTATCGCCTAACTTATAATTCATCGGGAAGTTCCCCAAAGCCAAAACATCTTTTTGACTCAATGGCCCTACTCCTAAATGTCCGGGTATATTACTACTGGTTAATGACGACATATGGGTATCTATTGGTTTAGTGCCATGCCATGAATACCCCTTCTTTTCAGAAGTCCACGGCGAGGGTGTATGCCCGCCACCCCTACCGGGAAATGGTGTGCCATGATGTGTTATATGAGGTTCTGTTAATAATTTTGTGGCAATTTTTGGGTCAATTACTCCATTAGCGAGCAAACCTAAAATATAATCAGATTTACTTTCAAAATTATCGTGTTCTTCTTCCTCCATATGGGGCAAAAAGTCTTTTACTGTGTTCCAATTTGACCTAAACTTTTGTCCGGGTGCTTCATCAAATGGTCTTTCAATGTCAATAAGTTGGTCTAATCCATAAAATCTATTACGTTGTTGTGCGCTGCCAAAATCAGCAGCATAAGTAGGCTTGCTTCTTTCTACCATCCGTTTAACCCATGCGGGAGGTTGCTTCCATTTTTGCCGACCTGATGCTAAAATGGGTTCTTTGATATTGGGGGTTTGTTCAAAGGCTGATACAAATTGGTTTTTACCTAATTTACGGCGGAGTTCATTCGCAAGGTCAAAGGTATAATTCTGTAATAACATGGTTTGAGCATGGTCTTTTTCTCCCGGCCTTGCATTACTACTATTGATACATGGTGCTGATTGAGATAAAAATACTGGCCTACCGTCTGCATGGTCTATCATGCGCCCTGCCAATTCTTTATGTCCTAATTCGCCCTCTCCCTCGCCCAATGTCGCTTCAATTAACTCATGGTCGGGAAAATTGGCTCTAAATCGTTCTGCGGCGATTGGGTCATTTTCAACACCAATGCCCGGTTCTAAGCCACTCATCTCTAATCCAACATCAGTGCCACCCCACCCTGAAAATGTAGTATTGCCTACTACATTATGGGGGTTTTTTTGTTTTTTGGGGCGGTTCATAAGGTTATGATAAGCAGAATATATTTCAGGGTCTAAATAATCTCGCCCCTTGAGTAAAGTGTCCCATGCTATTTCAAACGCATCTTCTGAGGCATAAAAGCCCATTTCACGTGCTTCTTTACCCTCCAATCCGGCAAACTTGCATTTATCCCATTGGTCCAATACTTGGCGAGCATAAAAATGAAACTCCGTTGGTGGTAATTCAGGCTTACGGCTTGTGACATTATTTTGATAGAACGGGCCGGGTATATCACCTGCAAAATCACGCAAAGCCGCTTCCAATTCTTCACAACTCATTGCATCATAGCCTTCTATAATTTTTGATTCATAGCCACGGGGTTGAATATCTGATTGCGCCAAGAGATTATACCACATTTCCCTTGCTTTACCACAACATGGGTCATTCCCCATGTCTATCTGCTCAAAATCAGGGATAGTATCTTCATCGGGTAATAGAATATCATTAACCCGTTCCCGCAAATTACGTGGTTCAATGGCGGAAGCCTCTAAATCACCTACCATATAATCAATCCCTAAAGGTTTGCTTTCAAAAACATTTAGGTTATTTTAACCAAAAACAATAGTATTGGACCCATAATGTTCAATCCTCAAAGGGTATGTTAGGGTTGTCAGCCATGCAAGCATTGATAGGCTATGCCGTTTTGCCCCCATCCATGATGAACGGACCCAATGGACCCATTTTTATTTTGAAGGAAGGAACAGAAAGGAGTCAAGGCAGGAATGCTCAATTGAATAACATAGCAGCGGCAAGGGCTGTCGCAGATGCAGTAAGAAGCACTTTGGGTCCAAAAGGAATGGATAAAATGCTGGTTGATGAAGGCGGTGATGTGACTATTACTAATGATGGTGCTACTATCCTTCGTGAAATAGCCATCGACCACCCTGCGGCCAAGATGATTATTGAAGTAGCGCAAACCCAAGAGCAAGAATGCTATGACGGGACAACCAGTGCGGTAATCCTTGCGGGTGAATTACTCAAGCGTTCTGAGGAATTGATAGACCAAAATGTTCATCCAACTACAATATGCAAGGGGTATCGTATGGCGGGCAAATACATACAAAAGTTATTACCCAATTATGAATTACAAGATGTGCCACTAATCAATATCGCCACTACTGCCCTTACTGGTAAATCGGCTGATTCGTTTAAGGACAATCTCGCAACCATTTGTGTTGAAGTAGTGGAGTTAATTGCAGATAACGGGAATGTTAATCTTGATAATATCAATATAGTGAAAGCGGTAGGTGGTTCAGGTGAAGATAGTCGCATAATTCATGGTTTGGTTATTGATAAAGACCCCGTTCATTCAGCCATGCCTCTTTTACTACAAGAAACAGAATATCATACAGTAGCCATTATCAATAGTGCGCTCGAAGTTAAACAAACAGAAATGGATGCCAATATCCAAATTACCGACCCAAACCAAATAGAAGCGTTCCTTGCTAAAGAAGAAGCCTATTTGAAGGGCATTGTGGCTAAAATCATTGAAAGTAAGGCACAAATACTCATCTGTCAGCGTGAAATAGACGATATGGTGAAACATTACCTTGCTAAAGCGGGCATCATGGCTCTTGAAAAAGTAAAAACCTCAGACATAGAAAACCTTTCGATTGCTACTGGTGCAGACATTATTAGCAACCTTGACGACTTATCCTATGATTCTTTGGGCTTTTGTGCTGAAATGGAGGTTAAGAGGGTTGGTGAACATAATATGACCTTTTTTACTAATCTTCACAAAGATGCCGTCACATTATTACTTCGGGGTGGCACTGTTCATTATGTTGAAGAAGTAGAACGGGCTTTTGACGATGCGGTAGGTGTTGTATCATTGGCATACAAAGACGGTGCAGTATTAACTGGTGGGGGTTCAATTCATACTGCTCTTTCACTTAAATTAGATAAATACGCAAAAAATATCACAGGGCGTGAACAAATGGCTATTGAGGCATTTGCTAAGGCACTTGAAGTAATCCCTCGCACTTTAGCAGAAAACGCTGGTCTTGACCCTGTGGATGAAATGATGCACCTCCGTCAAGCACACAGTCTTAAAGCGGGCAAACACATGGGTATTGAGATAGAAAATGGCGGCACATGGGATATGCGAATGGCAAATGTGTATGAGCCAAAGCGTGTTATTAGTCAAGCATTAAAATCAGCAGTAGAAACGGCCATTATGGTTCTGCGTATTGATGATGTAATATCATCTAAGAAAAAGGGTCAATGATTATTGTTGCCAATATGAACATATTGCATGGTGGTCTGAAGCGGCCTTATGAACCCCTTGCTTACCCGGAGGCCCCCTTCTCTTTAATTGAGATGGAGTCATAGAACCCATAACCTCTTTGTGTGATATTTTCCACCCACAGGGGCAAGTGGCTACATATCCTCGGCTTAAATCATCACGGTCATGCCCAAAAACCCAAGCACCATCTTCTTTACGTAATACATCAAACGCTTTATCAATAAGCCGCTTAATTTCACCATCAGGGGTTTGCCTAACATAAGGTTTATCAGACGCACTTTCAATAAGCCCCTCATTCACTAATTTATTCCAGTAGTCAATTTTATCCCGTTCAACATTAGTGACATGGGCTGTTCCCCACTCAGAAACATCATCAATAAACTCTTGGAGGCGTTCTCTTGATAGCCCTTGACCTCGCTTATCCGCAGCCATCGTAAAATTAGTAATGGCATTGTCATAATTTTCTTCGCCTTCTTGCTCTAATAAAATCGAGCGCATAACACCACGGGCATCTCCTTCTTTTGATTCCCAAGCGGTATCATTTTCTGTCGTTGCACCTATCAAATCAGCAAGAATATCAGGATAACGGCCCCAATCAATTGAGGGTGGTTTATCCATAGACTCATCATCATATAAAGTCCACGTAGGGGCTTTACGCAATAAATTAAACGCTTTTTCAATCGGTTCACATTTACACTTCTTTTTTTTACAGGTCTTACACGGCCAATCTACTTCAATTGGCTTGGGTTTAGATGGTTTCCCCCAATCATCATCCGTAGGGAAAACCTTAAATATAGAGAGATTTGGTTGCCGCATCAAAACCCCTCCACCTCAAAGCGACTATTAGGGAAGTCAATACTTGACCCCAACAAACGCTTCTTCTTCCGTGAATCATCCAATTCGCTAATTATTTGCCTTACATCACGGCTAATATCAGGGGTATATTGGGGATAGCGTTTTGGTATGGGTGTTCTCTTGGCTGAGGCTAATAAGCGAGCAATTTCTTCTTGCCCATATAACCCCCGTTCATCATCAATAAAGGGGCTTTCTGAAACATAATCAATAATTCGCCCATCAGCCCCTACATTGCCCCCTTCTTCATAGAATGGTTGGGGATTACCATATTCGTTAGCGGCCATTTGACGGGCTTCATCCATATCTCCCCCTGCTGCATCTATTATTTCCCAATCAATATCTTCATCCCTTAACCCATCAAGATATTCTACCATGTCATCTTCATCAACATTTATATCTTTTAAGCCGAAAAGATGCGCCGCAATGCCACCCAACCTTGCTTCATCAGCAATGCCCCACTCTAATGCTTCTTGAAAAGTAGGGCTTTTCTCCTGCACTAAATCCAAAGAAGAAGTATCACCATATTTAGTATTAAATACTGAATAAGGGCTTATATCTCCGTCTGTAAAATCACCTAATACTTTCGACCACCAAGCCTCTAAGGGGCTTCTCATTACATTGTCCGGCGCAGACATTAAATGACTATTCATAAAATTATTATTACCACCAATTAAATTAAAAGGATGCCTCGTAATGGTATTTTGCAGGGCCGAGCGTTGCCCCCTATCTGAATCTTTTGGCACTTTAGCCACCATATCATGGGTCGGTATATTGAATACTCTTGCTTCAAGACCTTGACCCAATGGAGTAGGGATAGGGCCAAGAGGTAATTGATATTCCCCCTCATCTTCATCAAAACCATATTGCTGACCTTCTTTATCAAAAAAATTATTAGTATTTTCGTCTAAATAAAACCCTCCTTCACCAAACTGCTCTAAAGCAGCATTAAAATCAAATCGGTTAAAGGGCGACATAGTTAATCGCTCTCTAAACTCTTTGTAGGCTGCCTCATCTGCGGTGGCTTTTATTAGACTGGCTTCAACTCCACAACCACAAGAACATTCATCCAAAGTATCATCACTACGATGTAGTAATTGCCAATTCTCAGGGAAGGCTTCATTTACAATTACTGCGCTGTTTTCATCATCAGGGTCAAAAGTATGGATGGGGGTATTGTTTCGTATGTATGCGTCAGGTTTTGGGCTTATCCATTTATCACCTTGCCTAAACCCCGCTAAACCCCTCCAATCTCTAACATTGGGTATAAATTGATTAACATAATTATGCAAAACATCAGCGTTATCTTCCTGTCGTTGCGATACCCGTTGGTTTAATTCGTTAGCCGCTTCCAGTGAAGTCATGCGCCTAAATCCTTCACGATGGCCGGTTTCATCTTTAGGGGGTAGTGCAAGAGAAGGAGGGAGGTGTTTTAAGGGGGGTTTTTTAACAGGTAAATATCTTTGGGGGGTGTCCCAACCACCCGACATTTGGCCTGAAGGATTAACATTCCACCAATAATCTGTTAATAATTCTTTGTGGGGCAATGTGCCTTCGCGTGTTAATTTTAATAATTCACTAATTGGCGTATTTTTTATTGTTTCTAATATATTTGCTCTATCTTTATCATAAGGATTAGGTTGAAAAAAGGGTTGGGGTTTATTTTCTATTCTATTTTTTTTCGCTTCGTTTAACCGGCCCACCAAATACTCTAATTTGTTTTTTTCAGGTATGTCTTGGTTTTTATCAGCAGGGTTTCCAAACATTAAGGATTCAACATAAGAGGGTGATACCCACCCCTTTTGAGAAAACTTGGCGCGGGCTTTAGGGTCGGGGATAAAACGGTATATGCTATCTGTATCTAAATACCAACGTAGCATATCATTTGGCGAAGGTTGAATATCTCTCCTACTTCCTTCGTATTTCTTATCCCTCATATTCATTTACCCCCCTTTGGGTAAATGCCGTATAATGCTAACATTTTCCGTCTTTCATCTTCGTCAATACCCGGAGTCGCAGACCAAGCACCATATTCTTGAAACCTCTCCCAATCATTATCCACTTTGGATTGAGCAACCCTCTTTTCCTCATCAGACGCATCATCAGGTAATTTGGTGCGAACAGCATTCCAAATATCATCAGTATGGGGTGGGTTAAGGGCTTGGTGGGTGGATTCATGTGCTAAGATTTGCATTACCCTGTTCATTCGCTCTTTGTCTGAGGTCATGTTTCTAAATGCAGGTTCAATACGATTTGAAAGATTGACGAATGCTTCATCGGTGTTCATATCATATCCACCGGCCATTAGGATATTAGGAAAACCGCCCATAAAACGAAAGTCTTTGACTATGAGCCACGCTTGTTCAAATGCACTCATTCGGGCCACCCCGTTCCGTTGCACATATCGCATTCACGGCCTCTATAATCTCCATCCCCCCGACATTGAGCGCAAACTACGATTGTTTGCTTTGTTTCAGCATATTCCTTATCGTGAGGGAATAATTGTTCACACTTACCACACCACCAAGCGGCTACTCTCGGATAGCCAAAACCAAACGAAGTCCATTCTTGGGTTCTTTTTGAACCACAATTCGGGCAAATGTCATTATTATTGAACTCGGCTACTGGTTCACCCTCTTTGAGTAATTTGAAGGCTCTATTAAATGCACTCATTTACCAGTCACCCAACCAATGGCCCATACAAAGGGCAAACATACCAACAATATAGGTATTACGACTAATACAATGCCCAAAAGAGCAAAATCACCCATCATTCCCCACAAACCATTGGTTTTTGTTTGGTGGGTTTTATGGGTCAAACATCTCCCCCCTCTCTTGGGGCATCGTGAAACCACGTTAATGCCGTTTCATCCCACGGCCCCCAAGTGTTATGCTCAAGCATTTTTTTATTCATTTCATCAACATTGTAGCGTATTATATCGTCTGAATTAAACCTCCCAAAGAAAGAATACAAAGCCAATGGTAATCTTGTGTCAGTAGAAGGGTCATAAGCCCATTCCATGTGTTCCCCCTCCACTGGTTCACCTTCATGCACTTTACCTTCCAAATCACCCATGTAAGTAGTGAAAGCGTGTCCGTATTGCCTACCTTCAATTGGCCCCTGACCAGTCACTTGAGCATGAGCAAGTGAATACCCCGGATTTGAACAAACCCATCTCCCTGCTTCCATATAACAATCCCCGTTTCTATTTTCTTCAGGAATATCCCCTTCTGCTTCCTTGAGCAAATCCCACGCTCTCTCAAATGCGGTCATCAAACCATCCCTCCCAAATCAGTATTTAATAATCCTAATCTCTCTAACATAGCATTGATATTTCCAATAATCAACTCAGGGGTAAAAAAGCCTATATTACCATCCGGGTTTCTAAGGCGTTTTTCTTCCTGTTCTAAATAATAAAGCCAACCCATCAAAGTATTCTCATCTTCCCTATCAAGTAGCCTTCCAAAATTATCCATACAATAACGCCTATATCTTCTCAAATCGTCTGCGTCAAAAGTATTTGGCTTAAACCACTTAGCACCATCTTCAAGCCCTTCCTTGAGCAAATCCCATGCTCGTTCAAATGAGGTCATGGTCCCGTCACCTGCCTTTTCTGTGGCCCCCAATACTTCTTGCGTTGCCCTCGCTTCCATTCATTACGCCTATCTCTCATATCCACATAAGCATAAAAATCTTCATCGGCGGCATCTTCACGCATGGCTCGGCTTCGGTATAATTCATCCATGAGTCGGCTTCGCTGGCTTTCTGAATCATTAAACATTTGGTGTGTTGCTTGCGCTTCTTCTATTTCCTCTTGTGTCAATTGTCTAATCAAATGAGCCGGAATTGGTTTGTTGGTTCTGCGTTGGTCGAACTCATCATCCCATGCGAAAGAACGACCCAATCTCTTATCAGGAATGGGTATTTCGGGCATGAAATAAGGAGAATCAGGGTGTTTATCATCAATTTCCAACACTACTGCATCATCCTCACCTTGCATCCAGTCAGCACCCATCGTTATTGCCCCTGCTTTACCACCAACCGTATTCATGGTCGGTGTGGCTTGGTCGCCCCAAAAAAACGACCAATCGCCACCATAATATGTTTCAAACTCTTTGTCAGACAAACCCAACAGTTCTTGAAGTTCTTTTTCTTTGCCATCCCAATTTCCACAAGTTAAGTCAGGTGGGGCATCATACGGCTTCAAGAATCCTTCCTCTTGTATCTGTTTCCACGCATCTTCGGTTGTGCCGTGATACATAGACATCTTCACTATGTCCCACGCTTTGTCAAATGCGTTCATGGGCGAAACTCTCCTGTCCCGTCACACCAGTCGCATTCATACGAATCAAGTTCCTTATTGTATTCCTTTTGCCCACCATTTCCCTTACATTTACCACAAACACGGATTGGTCGTGGTGTAATAGCATATTTGTTGTCGTGAGGGGTAAATGATTCACATTTCGGGCAATCCCAACCATGCACAACTGGATAGTCAAAACCCAATTGAGTTCGCCTTTGAACCATCTTACCGCCACATTTAGGGCAAATATCGTTGCCACCGAACTCAATAGTGGGTTCGCCCCCCTTGAGCAACCGCATAGCGACTTCCATTGGTTCGCCTTTGTTCCCCTCTTGCCAATCAGTATCAACAACGGGATTATACATTATATCATTACGGCGATTAGATTTCATAGGCCCAAAAGGTGTAGGTATTGTATCGGATTCACCAACTTGTCCCATCTCGACTGGGTGTTGCATATATTGAGTAAATACGGGGTTATCGCTACGAAAATCACGAATAATTGCCTCGACATGCTCATTGTGTTCTTCAATAGGAATATCGTCATTCAAGTTAAAATAGTTCATAATAATAACATTTAGTTTTGTCCTATCTTCGGGGGACATATTCGCTGACGCAGTATCATAAGGAGTCATTATTCCATCCTTGAGCAACCGCATGGTGACTTCCATTGGTTCGCCCGCTATTATCTTATCGTCAGTAATATCATATTGATAATCGGGGTTATCGTAAGGGGTTTGAATGGTTGTAGGATATGACCCAGTATAATCCTCCCCAGTATAGATTCTATCAAGAACCCGACTACGGGCTTTTGGTATGATAGGTTCCGGTGTATGGCGACCACCTCTATCTTGCATAGCCGCCCTTGTAGCCATTTCTAAAACATGCGCGGGCATTTCTCTTTGGGCAAAGGACCCCTCTCGGAACTGGCTATCTAAAGCATGGCCTACTTCATGCGCCATTTCCGGTGCTATATCAGCCGTGAACTTATCTATTGTTCTCTTTGTATCGAAATGTGTATCTCTTGGTTTGCCAAATCCGCCCCAATTAGCCATTTCAGCATATCGTTTGAGGCCAACCTTTGTAGGGGCCAAGAAAGCCTTGCTGTCTATATGACTCGGCCATAACTTCTCAGCCTCAGCCTCAGTCATTAACTTATTGTCAATACCTTGAAAAAGGTCACTATAATAGACAAACCCCGGTAGCGGTCCGGGCTTTACCATATCCTCCCTGTTCGTCATACCGGCTACCTGCATTGCCTTTTTATCCGGCAGATAGTCATAATCGGCATCATATTCAAACCTCCGAGTTCCTTTAAGTAATCCCCAAGCAGTATCAAATGCGGTCAAATTACATCACCCGCCAATTCATAAAACATTTCTAAATCCTTTGGCGTAATGCCCCTCGTATATCCCTTATCAGTTCTCGCAGTAAGCGCAATGCGCCCCAATAAAGACTCTAAACCTAATTCGTTTGCCATGACCCCTCTATGGTGACCGTCTGTGATATTTATTCTCCATTCAGTATTAGGATAATTAACAACACCTTTCAACGGCGGTGGTCTATATCCCTGCCTGTAAAAATCTGCATACTTTTGAGCCTGTGCCAATTTACCTGCCCAATTACCCCAACCACCAACCGTTTCTTCAGTAATGCCTTCTGACCAAGAAGTATCATCACCCTTAATCGGCACATCTTCAAAGCGAGCCAATTCCCACATATCAGGATTTGAGTATGAATCGTTCCATACTAAATCATTCTTCGGCGGGCTAATTGCATAATTTTCAACGGGGCGGTCTTGTTCGGCTAACCAATTGCGTGAACGGATATTTTTTCGGTTGCGACCTTCTTCGGAATAATCACCATCTTCAAACGAAGGATAATCTAATACCTTTTGGGGCTTAGGTAATCGGGATAGCCGAGAGATTGAATTAGGTCGTTCTTGCGCTTGGATAACGGCTTCTGCATCAATTCTGCGAGGAAAATGGGGTGAAAATGCTTCTCCCTTCAACAAACCCCAAGCAGTATCAAAAGCGGTCATGTGTGTCCTCTCCATCCGTATTCGTGAATTGAATTACCTTCGCTAAACAAATCCTTTGCCTTTACTGCCCTTCTAAGGAGTTTATACCCACCTTCGCCATGTCTGCCATGTCCGAATCTCATTCCATGTTCTTTCGCATAACCTTTTGATGTTGAAACCCAATCTCCGGGGTTAATTTTATTTCCTTCAATTTCATAAGGAACGGTTCTATAAACAAGCACCTTTGCATCAGGTTTGTTTCTAACTGACATAATGATTGAATGAGAGTGTCTATCTCGTTCCTGTGATTCTTGGCTACCATCCCCATAGTATCGCACCCCTAAATGCGAATACAAATCTTCAGGATATATCCCGGTCATGTCATGCAAGGGCGAATGGTAATCGGGTTCAATCGGGGCTACATGGTGTCCTCGATAATCGTCAATGTCCTCTTTGACTAAACCCCATGCTCGTTCAAATGCGGTCATTCCATCCCTCCTAATAGGTCGCCGAAACCAGTAAAAGATTCTTGAGAGTCGGGTGCATTCTTACTTACAAACATTTCAATTTTGTGTGAAACACCTGTATTTTTTAATGCTCGCAACACTTGATTTGGGGTCGCCCCTCTCAATGAATAATCAAGATGCCAATTATAGCCACCTAAACCTCCACCTGAATCAAATACAATACCCCTTTCTTCTAACTGGGCTTTTAATTGCCAAATAGCAAAATCTTCATCTTGGTTTATTGGTGTAATATGAACATCATAATACACCCATTCATCAGCCTTAAAAAGCCCCCAAGCAGTATCAAAGGCGGTCATTCATACATTCTCCTTTCTGCTATTTCCTGAACCGCCTCATTTTCTCTAAATTGAGGATGCGACCTCAGTTGATTCCATGCCCGCATAGGGTCGGTATGTTGAAG
>Ga0098052_1000040_pt1 | contig 69928 bp, 55 predicted proteins | sample 15_taG_FD_81591 | JGI IMG/M metagenome (GOLD analysis project Ga0098052, IMG submission 81591) | Marine viral communities from the Subarctic Pacific Ocean - 15_ETSP_OMZ_AT15312 metaG | ecosystem: Environmental > Aquatic > Marine > Oceanic | place: Pacific Ocean | collected 2015-01-18
ATTTGCCGACTGGCTTAGAACAGAGTTTAGTGGAGTACAAAGAGATGTTGTATCTATCGTGACTATGCCCGATAGCGAGTGTGAATTCACAGACTTCAGCGCTAACGTGGGATATAAATATATTGAGTTGGCTCAGCATTATGGCAAAGATGGAATTGATATCTGTAGCGATTGGGAATTGTGGCTCTCTAATAGCACTTTTCTGATCGGACCTCAAAATTATATAAAATTAACCTACACACCAATTGAAGAAAGTATTAAAATATATATAGAAAGATTCGAAACAGATCAATGGGAATATAATGCGACCACAAATACGGTTCATTTGTTTCGTACGCCTCCGGAAGGCGCCCTCGTTGAAGCTGCATATGTAAAATCACTGGAGGAATAATGAGTCACAAAGGAAAGCACCGGAAGTTTAGACGCCGCCGAAAAGTCGGCTCCAAACGCCGGCAGAATCGCCGTAAGGCCCGTAACAAAAAGAAGTAGGAGATAAGAATGGACAAAGAAAAAAAGCCCACTGTATTGGTTTCAGGGGGGTTTGATCCTGTACATGTGGGACACATAAGAATGATCCGCGAAGCCGCCAGCTACGGAGATGTCATTGTGATAGCCAATTCCGACGAATGGCTCCATGGAAAAAAAGGATTCCACTTTATGGATTTTAAATCACGCTATGAGATATTGGACGCAATTAAAGGAGTTATCTGTGTGGATTCAGTAGATGATTCAGACGGTACCGTTTGCGATGCCCTGCGCCGCCACAAACCAACGTATTTTGCGAACGGTGGAGACAGAAAAAAGAACAACACTCCGGAAGCCCAATTATGCCGAGAACTAGGTATTGAGCTTTTGTGGGGAATCGGTGGAGAAGAAAAAATAGAAAGCTCCTCTGAATTAGTAAATAAGACACGTACTTTTGATCCTCCCCCGCCGCGCACAAAACCAAAACATTCTGGAAGATAGCATCGACACAGTTCATGAACACGATATTATTTATGGAATTTTAGTTGACACTTTCAAAATAGGATGTTATACTTGATAATATCACACAAAACAATAGAAAGGCAATGTGGTATAATTTTTTTAAAAGGAAAAAAGACATGGGAATGAAAGAGATCCCCCTCAGCAAATTAAAAGACGACGTAGAGCAACAGCGGAATGCAATTGCTTTGTTAGCCTCTCGTCTTAGCGCGATGAGGGACGAAGTAGAAGAACTGAAAAATGATGTACTGAAGCTACGAGAAAATGTAGTGGAAGACGTAAAATATCTTTATGAACGAGTAAAATAAAAGGAGTATCAAAGATAAAATGAGTAAAGTACAAAATGGACAAAAGGTCAAAGTTCATTATAAGGGAACGTTTCCCAACGGCCGAGAGTTTGACAATTCTCACAAGCGCGGATCGCCAATTGGGTTTTTAGTTGGTGACGGCAGCGTTATCAAAGGCTTTGATAACGCAGTGATAGGGATGAAAGAAGGAGAAACTAAATCGATAACTCTCAAACCAGAGAAGGCCTATGGGCCCATCAATCCAGAGGCTGTAATCGAGGTAGAGAAGGAGAGATTTCCATCCGACTTCGCCTTTGTAAAGGATGGATATGTACGTTCACAACGCGCAGATGGCCGACCGGTATTTGGTCGCATTACCGAAGTGAAGGATGACACGGTCGTTTTAGATGTGAACCATCCGATGGCTGGAAAAGAACTTAATTTTGAAATTAAGTTAGTCGAAATTGAGAAAGACACCGCGGACGAACCAACCAAGGCCACCAAGGCCACCAAGGCCACAAAAGAGTAAGATGCAATATTATCCTCAGCATTTTTTCGGATTTGCGCTGAATGAGAACGTGGCAGAAAAATTAGATCTTACCGAAGCCTTCGATAGCTACGAAATGAGTTATGAAGAGGATCTCTTTTTCGAGGGATTCGACACCAAGTTCGGAATAGAGCCGTATAAGTTTGCCGACACAACCTACGAAAGAGGTGGATATGTGCAGGGACTACAAGGTTTCGACTGGGACACTACATATGTATGTTTCCATCCCGCCACGTCCGGCGACGATCGCTGGAGAACCATGGTTTCTCGGCTATCCGAGTTAGGAATCGAAATGGAAGAGGGCCACTGGTCTCAGTTAGGATAGGTAGCAAGTTTGACGCATTGGGGTGAAGCGCTCCTGGCATGTGCACCGGGTTGTTACCCCGGCCGCTGCAGGTTCGAGTCCTGCTGCCCCAGCCATTAATATGAAGTATAAAGTGGGCGATATTGTACTTGTTGAATCACACGCAGGCCCAAAAGTGTATGTGAAATTGAAAAAACGCGTACTTAAACCGAAGAATGGTTGGGGCGCAGATGGCTGGGACGCACAAATAATATATAAAAAAGATGTTGACAATCTGCGCAATAATGGGGTACCATATAAGAAAGGTGAAAAACCGATTGTGTTTGTATTCGATTGGCAGATGATCAAAAAGAAACGTTAACCCGCGGGCGTAACTCAGTGGTAGAGTTCCACGTTGCCAACGTGGTTGTCGCTGGTTCGAATCCAGTCGCCCGCTCCACCTTGGAGAGGACAATATGACTATGACAAAGCAGCACCTATTAGTGACCACAGCCTTGGTCTTGGCGGGAATTTCGGCAATGTTTTGGGCTATAAAGAACTTTCCACCCGAAATGATTCAACATCTGTTTGAAGTAGTATTACCATTTTTGTATTTATGTCCCATATAAGATTTAAGATTAAAAGACTATTTATAGTTGAAAAGAGTACCCATGCCGGCTAAGAAAAACTACGTTTTAGACACTAGTGTATATTTAACAGATGCAGCATCCATTTTTAAGTTCAACAACAATGATATATTCGTCCCTCTTAAAGTATTAGAAGAAGTAGACAAACACAAGACACGCCAGGATTCAGTAGGCTCGAACGCGAGACACTTTATTCGCACTCTCGATGATTTGCGACAAAAAGGAAATCTCGAAAAGGGAGTAAGGATAGATAAGGGACTGGGAATCTTAAAAGTAGTATCTTACAGTGCTTTAAACGAAACAATATTCCCGCCCGATTTAGACATGAGACTCCCGGATCACACGATTATCGCGACCGCCAAAGCTGTACAGACCACGTGGGATAAGCGAAAAACGATTCTAGTATCACGGGATATTAATATGCGCGTGATATGCGATTCAATAGGGATCGAAGCCGAAGATTATACATCTGAAAAGGCCGTTATGTCATCTGAACAATTATATAGCGGATTTACAACACAGTCAGTGGACGATCAACTTATTGATCGATATTACGACGGTGAAGAGATAGTCATGACCGCAGAAGACGTAGACGAGATCTGGTATCCCAATCAATATATACTGATGGTCTCTAATTCGAATGATAAGAAATCGGCTCTCGCGAGATTCGATAACCATCATGTCCCTTTAAGAAATGTGATTCATAAAAAAATCTCTGATTGGAATATAAATTCTAGAAACAAAGAGCAAGCATTTGCAATTGATATGCTTATGGATCCCGCCATCAGGATCGTGACGCTGGTAGGTCGCGCCGGATCCGGAAAAACCTTGTGTGCAATTGCCGCCGGTTTACAACAAACCATTGGGCTGCGCACCGAAAATAACCACTACTCACGCTTAATCGTGTCTCGCCCCGTGCAACCACTGGGCAAAGACATCGGCTTTTTGCCTGGGACTATGGAAGAAAAGATGTTACCGTGGCTAATGCCCATTCAAGATAATTTAAAATTTCTAATGGGTGATCGCTCCAATTTAGAGATGTATATCGAAAAGGGCAAAATTGAGGTGGAAGCCCTAACTTATATCCGCGGCCGCTCAATTGCCAATGCCTTTATTGTAATTGATGAGGCGCAAAATTTAACAAGACACGAAGTAAAGACTATAATTACTCGTATTGGCGAAGGAACCAAAATTGTTCTTACCGGGGATATTGAACAAATTGACAATGTGTATGTAAACGAGACTTCCAATGGACTAGCGCATGCAATTGAGAGCTTTAAGGAATATCCAATTGCTGGACATGTCACTTTCCGTAAAGGAGAGAGATCGGAATTGGCTACTTTAGCTTCAAAAGTGTTGTAATAAACGATCGTTTATTTGACAAAACAAACAATAAGTGATATATTAATTTCAATAAAGGAGATATTATGGAATCAGATGAAAAGGTAATTACCGAACAAGAAGTACACACCAATGAATTACTAGCGATGGTGGTACAGCCCGACACGGATCTAAAAGACCTGCTAGTGGAATACGTAGGAACACGCCTCGAACAAGAAGCTGTCACAGTCAATATGATAGCTGAAGTAATTGGAGCAGACTTTCCCGAATTTGCTTTTGCATATGCCGAGGAAAATTTTCTACGAGGATATCAATTAGGACTAGACGATGCTCATCAAACATTTGCAAGAAAAACAGAAGAAGCTGTTGAACCAACAGACTGACTTTTATACCCCAACCGGAATACATGTTTATTTTCAAGAAGAACTACTCAACGATGAAGTGAATGTTGAGCGCGTAATATCTCGTGTCGAGAATAAGATTCCCCACCATTTGTTATCAGAAATTGAAATGATGATAATTGGGTGGTTTGAAGAATTCGACGAGAGAAATTTGACCGCCTTCTACGAAAATGGAACAGTTTTCATTTCGCATATTCAAGACGATGAAGATGATATGTTTGATGATATTGTTCATGAAATTTCGCATTCCTTGGAGTCCCCACATGGATATTTTCTATATGGCGACGAAAAAATTAAAAAAGAATTTCTGAGAAAAAGAAAACATCTTCATGATATTTTATGGGCCCATGGCCACAAGATCCCCGAATCGGTCTTCTCAATAATTGAGTATGATGAGGATTTTGACATGCTTCTCTATAAACAAATAGGATATGACAAATTGGCTTCCCTAATGCGGGGACTCTTTATCAGTCCTTATGCGGCAACATCCCTGAGAGAATACTTTGCGACGGGATTCACAGAATTTTATTTGAATCCGAACCAGCACAACTATCTAAAAACCATTAGTCCTTCCTTATATAAAAAAATAATATTACTTCAAAATCCAGAAACACTTGACACGAGTATGTAAGAAGGTTATAATAAGATAACATAGGAGATAAATGTCACACATATCGTATTCCGAGCTTAAAGATTGGAAGTTTTGCGCTTTCTATCACAAGCTTACTCGCGTCGACGGCATCGATGGTTTTGCTGGTAATGAATATACAGCTTTTGGAACCGCAGTACACGCCGTCTGCGAAAAGAAACTACTTAAAGAAGATGTTGATGATGAACGGCATTTTTTGGATACTTTTAGTCAGTGCATATCTGATTTACCGCCTGACGTTGCCGTTGATGGCGGATTGGTTGATCAAATGGTGGGACAAGGAAAAAGACTGATCCCTCACATCGAAGAGGCATTAAATGATTACTTTGAAGAGTTTGAAGTATTAGCGGTTGAAATGCCCTTAATGGAGCCCATCGAAGGGGAAGACTCCTATCATTTCAAAGGCTTTATTGATGCTGTAGTGTCTACGCCCGATGGAAAGGTGCATATTTTTGATTGGAAGACATGTTCGTGGGGATGGGATGCCCGCAAGAAGAACGACAAGATGATCACATATCAACTAACATTGTATAAACATTTTTTTGCTCAACGAATGAAAGTCGATCCCAACGATGTAGAAACGCACTTTGCACTACTTAAGAGAACAGCGAAGAAAAATCATGTGGAATTTTTCCGAGTTACAAGTGGACCAAAAAAAACCGAGAATGCGCTTAAACTTTTGGACACAGCATTGTACAATATTAAAAATAAGCGATATATCAAAAATCGCCTTTCTTGCACCGGTGGATATGGGTGCAAATTTTATAAAACTAAACATTGCCCATAAGGATTAAATGAAAAAGAAAATTTTGGTGATAGCAGATCACCCCCTTTCACCATCGGGTGTAGGAACACAAACAAAATACTTCATAGAGGCGCTTCTCAAGACAGATAGATATGAATTTGTCTGCTTGGGCGGCGCCATTAAGCATAATAATTATGATATGGTATCAGTAGATCCGTGGGGAGATCGTTTTCGTATCTTCCCTGTGGATGGATATGGAAGCCATGAAATACTGAGGTCTTTAATGAGAAAAGAAAGGCCAGATGCAGTTTGGTTCATGACCGACCCTAGATTTTTTGATTGGCTCTGGGAAATCGAAAATGAAATCAGGCCATTATGCCCCATGATTTATTATCATGTATGGGATAATTTCCCCGCCCCAATCTTTAACGCCAAATATTATAATTCGACTGATGAAATCGTAGCTATTTCAAAAGTAACCGATCAAGTTGTACGCGAGGTGGCGCCCGAAGCATACTGCAGCCGCATACCCCACGCAGTGAATCATGCAATATTCCATAAATTTAAGAGTACTGAGTTAGAAAGCGCCCAAGAACTACGAGAGAAGATCGTAAACTCCTCAGAAAAATACAATAACCCTAAAAAGAAGATTTTTGTTTGGAATAATCGCAACGCGCGCCGAAAACAAAGTGGAACTTTGGTTTGGTGGTTCAAAGAATTTTTAGACGAGGTGGGACACGATAAGGCGACCCTGCTTATGCATACTGACGCAAGAGATCATCACGGCCAAGACCTACCTCACATTATCGAGAAGTTAGGAGTCAACGACGGACAAATTTTGTTATCTACTCAAAAGGTACCCCCCGAGCATTTAGCCAATATCTATAATGCGGCAGATTATACAATTAATATTTCTGATGCAGAAGGCTTTGGGTTATCAACTCTGGAATCGTTAGCATGCGGGACCCCCATTATCGTGAATATGACCGGCGGCCTCCAAGAACAGGTAACCAACGGGACAGAGTGGTTTGGCTGGGGTATTGAACCAGCGTCAAAGGCTGTAATTGGCTCATTAACAGTGCCTTATATTTACGAAGATCGAATTGCTCAAAAGGATTTCCACGCGACACTAAAGAAAGCCTTGAAGTGTAGCAAAAAGGCATACAACAATATGTCCGCTAAGGGAATACAGCACGTATTAGATAACTATAATTTTGAAGATTTTGAAAAGAGCTGGGTTGAGACAATGGATACTATTATAGAGAACCATGGCTCATGGGAGACTCGCAAAAATTATGACAGATGGCACTTATGGGAGATAGCTGCAAAATGAAGAAAATACTATTAAAGGGACCTATTCTAACTCGATCCGGCTATGGAGAACAATCACGATTCGCATTTCGTGCATTGCTAAGCCGTCCGGATTTATTTGATATTTACATCCAACCTATTACTTGGGGACACACTTCATGGATTCATGAAGATTGTCCGGAACGTGTATTAATTGATGGATTAATTGAAAAGACTATTTTTTACCTCCAAAAGGAGGGGCAATTTGACGTTGTATTACAAGTAACTATTCCAAATGAATGGGAAAAAGGCCCACCCCAGACACAGGTAGTGGGCTATACGGCCGGCATTGAGGCGACTGTGGTCGCCCCCGAATGGGTACTAAAAGGGAACGAAATTGACAAGATCATTTGTGTCTCGGAACATTCAAAGAAAATATTTCAAGAGACACAATTTAGAGGAGAAAACCCGGATGGAAGCGAAGCCCCCGTGCTTAAACTCCGCACCCCGATAGAGGCGATTGGGTACCCAGTCAAGGAATACCCTCCCGTAGATGTAGAAATGGACGTCAGTACTGATTTCAATTTCTTGTGTGTAGCTCAGTGGGGCCCAAGAAAGAATGTGGAAAATACCGTTACGTGGTTTCTAGAGGAATTTAAAAATGAGAACATCGGCCTAATCCTAAAGACTAACCTAGCAAAAAACTGTTTAATGGATCGAGAGATTTGTTGGGAAAGATTAAAGACCCTGTATATGCAAGTAGAGGGGGATGTAAAGTGCAAAATATATCTTTTGCATGGCGACATGACCGATGCAGAAATACACGCTCTCTATACTCACCCTAAAGTTGATGCGTATCTTTCTTTGTCGCACGGAGAGGGATTTGGGCTTCCAATTTTTGAAGCAGCCTATAGCGGCCTACCTATTGTTACTTCCGCGTGGTCGGGCCATGTTGACTTTTTGTATAATGATACAAACGAGGAACCATTTTACAATGTTGCCTTTGACATGGGCCAGATTCCGGAAGAAGCACACTGGCCAGGGGTGTTATTACCTGAAGCCGGCTGGTGTTATCCCCGCGGCCACGTGGCCCAGCAGCAGATGAGGAGATGTTATAACGACTTAACCTCCGGAAACAGAGAGGCCAAGCTTGCAGCAACGCAAGAACATGCGGAATATCTAAAAACGAAATTTGCAGAAGAAGTTTTGTATAGGAAGTTTGTTTCAGCAATTGATCCTGCCGCGGCTTCCATCGCATTAATGGACGAAGTGGAAATTAACGCAGTACCGAAGATTTCGTTAATCACATCAGTATACAAAGCTGATGAATATATCGAGCAACTCATGGAAGACGTCACCCGTCAGACCATTTTTGAAGAAAAGTGTGAATGGATTATTTTGAATGTAGACCCACCCGGACAAGAATTTGACGAAGAGATTATCTTAAGATATGCAGAAAAATATCCGAACAACATAATTTACAAGCGCCTCGATGAGGATCCGGGTATTTATGATACTTGGAATATGGCAATTAAAATGTCGACCGGAGAATATCTCACAAATGTTAATTGCGATGATCGGCGCCGCCCAGACGCGATAGAACAGCAAGCCAAGCTGCTGTATGCCAACCCGGAGACGTCATTGGTGTATAATGACAGTTACGTTGTTCATGATCCCAACATACGCTGGGAAGATGTCCCGGCCGATAGCAAAAAATATAATTTTGAACAATTTTCCAAAGAGGCGATGCTAAGAGGAAACCAGCCGCATAATAATCCAATGTGGCATCGAGAGCTTCACGATAAATTTGGATATTTTAATCAATATTATAAAGCGTCTGGAGATTGGGATTTCTGGCTCAGGTGTTCGTTTGGCGGTGCTAAGTTTATTAAACACCACGAGGTTCTGGGAGTATATTATTTCAATCCCGAAGGGATGTCCACCAACCCTGAACATGATTCATGGAAGAAAGAACACGAACGAGAGATATTTCAAGGATATCTCCAGATATACCAACAGCAACAGCAGCATACCCAACAGGTGTCGTTGGCAAAATAGTGGCCATTGATGGATCTGTGCACAGTCATTAGCGAGAGATTTATACCCCAGGCCATAAATCTTATACAGAGCTACAGGATTAATTCTTATAATCAAGATGTATACTTATATTACTTTAATTCTGATGTTAGCAAATTAAATGTATTTAATCAGATTTTTGGTGATAAGGTTAGATTAATAGAAGTAAAAGAGGTTTGTGCACATGCATTGTCGCCGCGGACCTTTTTCTATAAAACATATGCACTACATGACTGTTTGATGAACCATTCCGAAGAAATGATCTATTCGGACTCGGCTAATTGTTTTGTTCAAAAAACAGAGACCCTGGAGCAGGATCTAATTGATGATTCCTTATTGATGGTATACCCTTACCCCAGGCTTACCAATCAATACTGGGCAACACAAGAGTGTCTCAAGCAAATAAATGCACCGGGCGCAGAGATAATGCCCCAGTACTGGGCAGGTTTTCAGGTCTATAAAAAAACCCCAAACAATATTCGCTTTATCGAAGAAATGTATGAGTACATGTTAGATCCACGCGTAGCACTACCAGATACAACAATAAAACAGCCCGACGGGCCACTTAGCCCGTGTGTAGAGCACAGACAGGACCAAGCTGTGTTGTCGGTTCTTGTACATAAGCACAACAGACACCAACCATTCGATCCTATCAAGAATACAAAATATGGCGATTGGCAAACATTGAGAGAGTTTGACTCACAGTACGAGCATGATTTCGCCAAAATGGTACTCTCTCCCCGAGAATCAAAGTTTAATAGTTTTAGGTTTTTAAATGAAGGAGATTAAACATGATTAAAGAAAAATATTCTATTCTTTCTGTAGATTCGAATCCAGATTATTTGTTCTTTGTGCCAATTACGTGTGCATTTTGGAGAAAATTAGGTTATAACCCCTACGTGGTTTTAGTAGATCAAGAAATCTCGGAACCAATTCTAGAATTGATAGTAGAATATAGCTACCCATACGAGGCACACATCAATCGGTTTCCACACATTGACGGGTATAGAACCTGTAATGTGGCCCAGATCTCGCGCCTGTATGCGGCCGCAGATCCGCTTTTTGACGACGACGACTATCTTATTACAGACGATATGGATAAGTTTGTCGTCTCGGCCGCATGGCTTAATCAGCAAGATTTTAAAAAGGACATTCACATCTATGACCCAGATGAGTTAAACTTTACCAGGCTAAAAATTGGCAATATTGGGATGACCGCTTCAACATGGAAGAAGGTAATTGGAATCGAAGAGGGATCTTTGCGAGAAAATTTAATTAAAAGCTTCGAAAAACATCTTTCCAAGGATGCAGATTGGAATACCGGATGGAATTTAGACGAATGGATCTTAACGACCCGGGTCTTTAAGAGTGGATATTATCCGGGCCGTTGTCAGATGCTGACACGTGGCGCCAACCAATATGGTATTCGTAATGGCCGTATTGATCGCGGTGCTTGGAAGCCCACATTTGAAGCGTATATGCAAGAAGGCCTGATTGACGTACATCTTCATCGAGATCCATATGAAGACAATATATGGGCAGATACGAAAGCCATTATGACCAAAGTTTTTACCGATGATGAAATTGCAGCCTTTGAGGAATATAAAATTAAATTTGTAGAGTTGTTGTAGGTGGAAAAATTTGCGGAACATACAATAGGGTTTGATGAATATATAACGGGCAATCGATTTATTGATATATGTGAAGACTCAGAAGCAACTTTTTGTAAAACCGATTATATTGGTAATTTTCGAAATAGCTCTCATAAAGTTTTTTTAACTCATAATAGCGATTACCACATTACTGAGCAAGTGTTTGATTACGGGCCAGTATGTGATGTTTGGTTGGCACAAAATAAAGATTTTAATCACCCTAAGATAGAGAGCCTCCCTATTGGAATTGAGAACATGAAGTTGCGTACGCACGATGCAGCAAGAGGCGGTCAATTTTCGTCCGAGATCGATGGCGCGTTTGAGAAAGCCAAATTAATCGACCAGTATGCCTCTTTTGGAATTCCAAAGAGTGACCTTGTCTACATGAACTTCAATATTAGTACATATCCTCAAGAGCGCCAGCCGGTGTGGGACATGTTCGTGGATCATGCCTGGACAACATCCACTCAAAATTTATCATTACAAAAGTTTTATTTCGATTTGGCCGGCCATAAATTCGTCATTTCGCCACGTGGCAACGGCGTAGACTGTCATCGAACGTGGGAAGCTCTATATTTGAGAACGATTCCAATTGTGCGTCGTAGCCTTCACATGGACGAATTTTCTGATTTGCCAATTTATTATGTTGACGATTGGAACGAAATAAGTTATACTAAGTTAAACGAATATTATGAAAAAGCGGAAGGTTCCTTGTTTGATTTAAGCAAGTTGAGGATTAGCGCCTGGAGAAAGTATATAAATGAACGACTATCTGGCTAAGATATATGTAATTCATTATACCAAATTGGTAGAAAGAAAGAAGCATATTCTTTCAGAATTAAAAAAATGGGATATTGGAATTCCTGTAGAGATATTTGAGCCCTACGATCAAGAAGAAATTTCTCAATTAGATATTATAGACCATTTTGACATGATGGCGTTTAGGGCCCGCCACGCGAGAGAAATGAAAAGAGGTGAGATATCTCTTTGTACCAAATATAAGAAAATTTTGCAAAAAATCGCGTCCGAAGACGAGGGTGAATATTTCTTAATTTTAGAAGATGATGTTATCTTTAAAGAAGAGCCTCTCTCTTATATCAATAACCTCATTGCAAAATGTGAGACCGAGAAAATTCAATTTGACTGTATCTTTATGGGCGAGGCCGCTCTCCGAGTTGGAGACAATAGGAACATTTTCGAAAAGAAACCATACCCATCTACTAACGGACTATGCACGGTTCTTTATACGCGATCTGCCATCGAAAGATTGGCCGAGAGCCTAGAAAACAGAAGAATCACACAACCAATGGACTGGGAATTCAATGACAGATTCAGAGACCTGGGGTTTGAGGTTTATTGGGCAAAGGCTATCACAGAGCATGGAAGTGTTACAGCTGTACGTGATCCAAAGTTGGCCGGCCTGAGATCTAGTCTGCGGGACAGCTACTAATGAAAACAAAGATCTGGATTGTTTGCAACTGGGAAGAGATCTACGATCCTAATGTGGGACTACGTACTTTTCGTAATTGGCCCGATAATGATAAATTTGAGCTTTCTCGCACTGATTATGAATATCTAATCGTGCTGGGTGGTTTCCGCGGCAACGATAAACAATTCTTCAAAGACAAAGAAAAGACAATCGGATTCCTGTTAGAGCCGGAGTGGTCATCTAACTGGCAAAGAGATTTAGACAAATATTGTAAGTACGTGGTGGCCCAAGACAAGACCATGTTTGAAGGGGACAATGTGATCGAGCACCCACTGTTTATGTTCACACAGTCAACCGACTATCATCATTATTACTTAAATGGTAAGTTCCCGAAATCTAAGCGCATGAGTATTATGATTTCCAATTATGGACCCAAACCTCTTTATGAACGAAGAGTCGGCATTTTTAAGGGATTGTTAGAAACAGATTTAGATATTGACTTTTATGGACGCAACTGGAATATTTCAGACCCTCGATACAAAGGCGCCCCGTATAATAAATCAGACGCCTTGGTGGACTATCAATATTCTATAGGGATAGAAAACTCAGCTTACGATTACTATCTTACAGAGAAGTTTTTCGATTTAATTGTGTGCAATACGGTGCCGATATATTATGGATGCCAAAACGTTGGAGAAATTTATCCACCCGCATCATTTATCGAAATAGATTTTAACGAATCTATTGAAAAAGCAGTGGAACAGATAGTTGGCGTTTATCATAACGACGATTATGATTCTCGCCTTCCCCATGTTTTGGCAGCAAAAGACTTATATTATACAAAATATAATATTTTTAATTTTCTTGATAAATTGATAACTAATGGGAGTTTATAATGGGATTATTGAGACATTTTGATCTTAGTTTGATAGAAGCTCAGTGCTTTGTAGAAACGGGCTTAGAAAACGGAAACGGCGTAGATCATGCGCTGTCATATGAACAGTTCAAAGAACTGCATTCGATCGAGATTAATGAAAAATTTTATAATTTTGGATGCACAAAGTACAAACACGTGGATAGACTTAATCTGTGGTGTGGTTCTTCCGCGGAGCGTCTCGAAGAAGTTGTAGAAAGTATTGCGAAATTTAAATCGTGTTTCTTTTGGTTAGATGCCCACTTGCCGTCAGATCCCGGGTCGCGCTTTAAGCACGATCGTAAAGGAGACGATATAGAATTTCCTCTCGAAAGGGAGATCGAAATTATTACACGCAATCGAGACGTATCAAATGACTGTTTTCTAATCGACGATCTTAGAATCTATATTGACGGACCATTTCAATACCCGGGCTCATCGTGGCCACATCACAAGAATTATCCCGACTTCTTCCCTCACAAAGAGGGGATAAAGTTTGCTGAGGATGCTTTTGGAAGCACTCATAGCATAAAACAAATTTATGATCATGAAGGCTATCTCTTTGTTACCCCCAAAGATACGAAATGAAAATTTGTTTTATTGAACAACCCTCGGGTTTGGGGGACATATTGCTTGGAAGCAAAATTGGAACCCACTTCGCAAGAATGGGACATCGTGTGATGTGGCCAATCTCACCAACATATAGTGATTTGTCGGACCACATCGAGACGGAGGGAATTGAGTATGTCGATATGTCCAAAGACTACGAACATAAACAGCAATATAACAACTTTGTTAATCGGGAACTGTATGAAGTATACGAAGACAATAATTTTATTCACATCCCCACTAGGCGCTCATTCTTTTCCACAGCAGGAAGGAAGATTCACGAGAACAGTAGTCATGACGCAGCCAACATGCATGGGAAGTTTGCCATGTGTTCAATAACTCACGAAGACTGGCAAGATTATTTTGAACTAAAAAGAAATGTAGAAAAGGAAGAACAATTATTTAGAAGTCTTGAGCTTGGGGTACCCTATCACTTAGTTAATAAGAATTTTGGAACACCACCACAGTGGAAGGAAACACTTAACAAAGTTATTAATGTGATGCCCCCATACAAGCGCTTGGATATGTTCATGAATCCTGCATATAATTTATTTGATTGGTTAAAAGTATTAGAAAATGCTGATAAAATAGATACAGTATCGACTTCAACATTCTATCTTTTTGAGAAAATTGATTTAAAATGTATACCCACCATTTATTCGCGAAACAACGCAGACCGAAACTACGAAGAGAATTTTGGATGGCTCCAATCTTTATCTCGTAAAAATTACCTATTCATAAGCTAAGGAAGAAAATGAAATTTTTAATTACAGGAATTACTGGATTTGCAGGCCCTCATCTTGCAAATCTCTTGCGCCAAGAAGGTCATGAGGTATCAGGCCTGGTGAGATGCAGCAACGGCCGAGAAAATGATATTAGAGATGTTGTCTCCGATGAGATATATGGCGCCATCCATTTTCACTATGGCGATTTAACTAATTTTAGAGTCCTGAACTCTATTTTTCAAGAACATGAATTTGATGGCGTATTTCACCTAGCCGCACAGTCCCATCCTCCGACTAGTTTTGTGGACCCCTTGGGCACATTTGAAAGTAACGTAATGGGATCCGCTAATTTGATTCAAGCAATTACTGACAACCAGCCTGATTGCAAGATGATGTTTTGCTCCACGTCAGAAGTATATGGCAACGTTGGGATGGACGGTCGTAAAATCCGCCATGACGACACCCTGCTGCCTGCAAATCCTTACGGCGCCTCTAAGGTCGCGACAGACCTTTACATGCAAGAGAGGATGGTTAACGGCAAATTAAAGGGCTTTATTACACGCGCCTTCTCCCATACGGGCCCTAGGCGCGGCAAAAACTTCTCTATCTCTTCAGATGCATTTCAAATTGCTCGCATGATGAAGGGACTTCAAGATAAGACTCTTCTGATAGGGAACCTGGAATCAGTCCGAGTGGTGGTGGATGTAAGAGACACAGTAAATGCTTATTATCTTGCTATGATGAAAGATAGCTGTGATGGCAAAATCTTCAATGTGTGTGGTGATACTCCATATAAAATGCAACATTTCACCGATAAATTAATCGAATTAAGCGGCTTGCAAGACGTTGAACAAAAAATTCACGCCCCTTTCTATCGGCCTATCGATATTCATTATCAACACGGAGATTCCGAAGAACTCACAAGCTTAACGGGGTGGACCCCAGAAATATCCCTCGATCAGACATTGGATGATTTGTTGCGATATTGGTGCGATAAGATAGATTAAAGGAACTAAAATGGATTATAATAAAGCTATCAAAGACGGCCAAGAGCTGTTCGAGCAGCAAAAACAAAGAGGCGCCTTTTAGCGATGAGGAAGACCTTTACGAATGGGTGTTTTGATTTATTGCACCCGGGCCACATAGGATTACTAAAATACTGTTCTATGCTTGGAGATCATGTGTTGGTGGGAATTGATTCGGATCGTCGGGTTAAAGAAATGAAGTCGGAGAATCGACCCATTCAAGACGAAGAGACGCGCCGGCTGATGCTTCTTCACTTACGATGGGTGAGCGATGTGGCTATATTTGATACCGATGAGGAACTTGAGCAGATAGTAAAAGATTATAGTCCCGATTATATGATTGTGGGTTCCGACTGGCAAAACAAAAAAGTAATAGGATCTGAGCACGCCGGATTATTGGGATATTTTGAGAGAATAAATGAGTATTCAACGAGCAAAATCATTGAAAGTATTGTTAATGGGCGATAGCTGTGTTGATATTTATCACTATGGTGAATGCAATCGACTAAGCCCAGAAGCACCAGTACCGGTGTTTCGTGAAATTAATACTGAAAAACGTCCTGGAATGGCATTAAACGTCTTTCTGAACTTGCGCGCCTTTGATCTTGATGTGGAGTACATTACGGATCGCGATGGTATAGAGAAGCATCGATATATTGATGATAAATCCAAGCAGCACATGTTGCGCGTGGACAGAAACGAGAATCTCTCTACTAAACCATATAACTTTGATAAGAAAGATTTAGCTGATGTAGACCTAATAGTAATAAGTGATTATAATAAGGGATTCTTGCCTCCTGATGCATGCACGGATATCTCTTCGTTTTGTGGTCAAAATAATATCCCTCTTTTTGTAGATTCTAAAAAGAAAGATCTTTCCTGTTTTGAAGGAGCCATTCTAAAGATTAATGAATCAGAATATGAAAAGATATCTCGCTTCCCCGCTGATTATGAACTCATTGTTACCATGGGGGACGTAGGTTGTGTCTATAAGAATAAGATATACAGAGCGAAAAAAGTGGAGGTGTTTGATGTTTGCGGTGCTGGAGATGTGTTCATGGCCTCTTTGATATTCAAATATTTGAAATATGGAGACTTAGAAAAGGCCTTTGATTTTGCCAATAAGTGCGCGTCATATTCAGTAACTAAATTCGGCACTTATGTTCTAACGCGGGAGGATATAAATGACCTATGTGTTTGATATGGATGGGACCCTCTGCCATAGTGAAGATGGCGATTATGATAACTCTACACCAATTAAGAAGAGAATAGACGTTGTCAATAAGCTTTACGAAGAGGGCAACAGGATAGTCATATACACAGCCCGCGGGATGGGAAGATCCAATAATTCTTTTGCATATGCCCATGAGGCTTTTTATGAACTTACGCGTACTCAACTAATTGACTGGGGTGTTAAATTTCATGAACTGTTTTTAGGAAAGCCGGCCGGCGATGTATACATAGACGATAAGGGGGTGAGAGATGAAGACTTCTTTATCAATGAAGCACGTAGATAAAGGCTGGGGTTGGGAGCGCTGGATTGTTAACAATGAAGAATATTGTGGAAAGCTGCTCTTTTTCAATGGCGGAAAGCGGTGCTCGTGGCACCATCACGTTCTCAAAGATGAAGTCTTCTATTTACAGTCTGGAAAAATGATGATATATTATTCGGAAGAGGATGATATAATGCAAGCCAAACAACTAATTTTAAAGCCCGGCGACAACTTTCATGTATATCGAGGTCTCCGCCATCAAATGGTGGCCCTCGAAGATAGCGAGTTGTTTGAGTTTTCCACTCAACATTTTGATTCTGATAGCCATCGCATCTTAAAGGGAGATTGAATTGATATCATTTGCCTCACAAATGCAAGATCTTTTTGTTTATTATCTAATTGGCGATGATGGATATTTCTTGGATTTTGGGTGCTGGATGCCAGAACACTGCAACAACACAAAAATGCTGGAAGACGCAGGATGGTCCGGACTCCTATTTGATTCGGACCCACGAGCAATAACAGCCTGTAACAATGTCCGAAAATCAAAAGCTTTTTGCACTAGAATTTTATCGGAAGAATTTAAAGAAAAATTTATTGCCAACTTAAAACAAAAGGATGTGGATTATGTTTCTATCGACATTGATTTTGATTCTTTGGAGCTTCTTGAATATTTAGTTGAGAGCGGTGTTGTTTTTAAATGCCTAACATTTGAACACAATTTTTATAACCAAGGCGACAAATATAAACAGCCGGCAACCAAACTTTTAGAAAAAGCCGGCTACAAGTGCCTCTATGAAAATATCATCACTATCCCGATACACTGTGCGGAATCAATGCGCCTTTATCCGGATGGACAAAAGCTTGAAGATTGGTGGGTTAATCCTGCCTTTTTTGAAGAAGATTTATTTAAGTTGTGTCGCAAAGATATTCACTTTAAAGATGCAATTAAGCTACTAAAAGAGCATCGGAGTATTTCATGAAAATAGCCATATGCCTATCTGGGTTGACGCGTGATTTCAAAACGATAGCTCCGCATACTTATGAAAAGTTGGCAGCCCCCCTGAACGCAGATGTGTTCATTCATACGTGGGAGGAGGCCACCCACAAGACTGCCATGGCCTTTCCAAACAGCGATTTTGGAGCCAACAAAGATCTGCACTCTTACTTGAAAAGCATCTTTGAGCCGGAGAAACTCTTTTTCAAACAAGAAATACAGTCTGCAGGCGAGTGGAATTTTTTGGACACCTCGCGCCATCGAAAAGAGATAGCCCCAATGTTTTACAGCATTTACATGTCTAATCAGCTTAAGTGCCAACATGAGAAGGCCACCGGGCACAAATATGACGTAGTCATTAGAGCCCGACTCGATCACTATTTCCACGAGAAATATAATTTTGAAGAGGAGCTTAGAGTGATAGCTTCCGATAAAAAACAAATATATGTTGCTTTTAATGGGACCCATCGCGACACTAGGAAGCTCCCTAACGGATTCCCCGACGGCTGGAACGAAACTCCGGCCCCCTCCGGCATTTACGATAGTTCTTCTCGACTCTACTGGAGATACCCCAATGTTGGTGTGGAAGACCAGTTTGCCATCGGCTGCAGCGACAGCATGGATATTTATTCCAATGTTTATATCAATTTACCAGCATGGAACCCAGAGGGAGGAGAAATTTTGTTAGGTAAGGCGATTTTTGGAGCCTCGCTATCGCCTCGCTGGAGCAATATTAGGTTTAAAGGGCTAGTCAAAATAGATGATCATCACTCTTGGTATCGCTCCTATTACGATGAAGATTATGAAAAACTAGACATCGCAAAGCTTGAGCGGGTGAAATGAATTATAAATTTATTCATATCCCAAAAACAGCCGGCAGCTATTTTTTCAAGGCAGTATACACAGAAAACAGCAATGTAGAGTATGTGGGCCACAGATTTAATTATCCAGTCGAGGTAGAGGAAGGAGAAGGAAGAAGGAACCTGGGCGCGTATACGATTGATGATAATTGTGAATACATTTCGATAGTGAGAAATCCATTTGATTTGTTGCATTCCTATTACCATTATGATGGGAGGGACGGCAGTAAAGGCTGGGCCAACTGTCGCACTGTACACGGAACTGAAACCTTCTCAGAGTTTGTGGAGTTATATATAAATCCTCAGAAGTGGTTTCATTATCCGCCTTTTAAAAAGAGCCTTTATTCAATGATAAAGACCCCTATAGGGGAAATTGTCCCTCAACATGTTTTAAAGTTTGAAACCTTGAGTGACGACATAGAGAAATTTTGTGAAACCCACAACCTTATGTATAAACCCGTCGCCAGTGATTCTAAAGATCGAAACACCAGCAAGACGCCCAAGACCCACTACTCCACACAATATTCTCAAGATCAAGTTCTAAGATTAAGCAGCATATGGGCCAACGATCTGAAAATTTTTAACTATGAATTCTAAAATTAATGATTGTAAAGAAACTAAATGGCCACTCGGGCTGCCAAATATATTTAATGAGAGAAGGGGAGCCCTTTGTCAGAAAGATTTCATCTGGGGTTGAGTATAACGAGAGGCTGTCCCGGCAGATGGATAAACAACAGAATTTCAATAACAGCATTTTAAACACTCCGGAGATACTGAGGAACGGATTTCTGGAAGATAAATTTTATTTTGATATGGAATATATCCGCGGCAGCAGCTTTCATGAGTTTATTCAGAAAGAAAACATCTCTAACGTAAAAAACATTTTTGAGAAAGTTCTTCATTTTGTAGAAACGAACAATGATTTAAACGAGAATATACAACAGAATGTGCTCGCCAAAATAGATAATCTCCAGCTGGGAAGGAAATACGATTGTTATAAAGATTATTGCATAGATTTTGAATGGGAAAAAATTAATAAGTCTTACTGCCATGGCGATTTGACATTTGAAAATCTCATAATTTCGGGAGAGAAGATTTTCCTCATAGATTTCTTAGACTCTTTTGTGGACACCAAGATAATGGACTATGCAAAAATTTTCCAAGAACTTTATTGCTTTTGGTCCTATAGAGAGCTTGACAAGAACTTCAATATAGAATATATTATTTTAGATCAAATGATAGATTTAGATGAATTTAAAAAACAAGCATCTTTAAAGCTTCTAACATTAAACCTATTGAGGATATTGCCGTATGCAAACGAGAATATTACACAGTTTGTAGATTATCAGCTACAATATGTAACAGAGAAGATTGATGAAAAATAACCTTATAATACCAGCGGCCGGCCAAAGCAGCAGGTTCCCCAACATGAAACCAAAGTGGCTTTTAACCCACCCACAAGGGGAGTTAATGATACAGAGAGTTATATCGTATCTTGATACACCGCGATATGATCGTATCATAGTCACAATATTAGAAGAGCAGGAAGAAAAGTATGCCGTCTCCACGATTTTTAATAGCTTATTCGGCACCTCAGTCGAGCTATGTATACTTAAAGAGCCAACATGTAGTTCTCCCGAAACGATTTATGAAACAATTAAAGCCAAAAAGGTATCAGGACATTTGACCATAAAGGATTCAGATGGAGTGGTCGCAGCACCATTTCTCGCATTGACAAATTTTATCTGCGGCGCCAAAATTAAAAAATTCAATATAAAAGAGATTTGTAATAAAAGCTTTATCATCCACAATGAGAATGATATAGTGCAAGATATTCAAGAGAAGAACGTTGTCTCTGATACTGTGTGCGTGGGTGTTTATTCTTTAGCTGTTGATGATTTCATATCTTCGTACGAACGAATAAGTCAATCACCAGCCTTTCATTATAAAAATGAGATGTATGTAAGTCACATTATCTCTCATTTAATGAATGCCGGCATCGATTTTCATTATGTAGAAGCTGAGGAATTTATTGACTGGGGAACCCTTGATGCGTGGAGAGAAGAACAAGATAAATATAAAACTTATTTCTTTGATATTGATGGGGTATTGTTACATAATACCGGTAAGTACGGAAAAAGAAATTGGTATAACACTCTTGATCCCATAGAAGAAAATCTTTCCTTACTAAAAAGCTTGTCAGATGCCGGCCACCAAATCATTTTCACAACATCGCGTGACGATAGCGCTCTAGAGCTTTTTGAAGACCTCCTTCGCGTGCACCAGATAGGATATAAGCAAATTATTACTGAGTGTTATCACTCCCAAAGAGTCATTATTAACGATTTCGCCGAAACTAACCCATATCCATCATGTCGAGCGGTATCGCTTCCGCGCAATTTTAATCTAAAGGATTATATAAAATGAAACCAGTCACATACGCATATCTTGAAACTACCAACTATTGTAATTTGGCATGCTCCTTTTGTAACAGAGAAGATGTAATAGGCCCGCTAAAACACATGAGCCTCCAGAACTGGGGAATTTTACTAGACAATATAAAACACCACCCCATCAAAGAGGCCAAATTAATGGGAATGGGCGAACCATACCTCCACCCGCAGTTTGGCGACGTAACCAGAATGTTTAAAGATGTATTCCCGGAGTGCTTCTTAATAGTCGCGACCAACTGTCAGTATTCAATTAAACAGGACTCAAAAATGGCACAGAAATTTGAAGAGTCGTTAAAATATATTGACCTATTGTATTTGTCTATTGATGGCTCCGAAGATAACTATGAAAGGGATCGATCTCCAGCAAAGTGGGGAACGCTGTTAAAGTTTTTGGATGACCTCCAACATATTGACAGAGGAAATTGTCGTCTTGTTATAAATTACGTGGTTAACAAACACAATATTGAAGATATTCCAAAGATTGAGCACTTTTTGGAAGAATATTCGATAGTTGAACTGCGATTAAATATTGCGCAAATTTGGGATTCAAATTCTTCTATAGCTAACGACGAAAGAATTTGGGGCTATTCTGATGAGCAACTAGAATACCTCAAAACCAATTATAGTCATCTCATAAAGGGAAAAACCCCATGGGATTATAAAGATTGTTTTTGGGTGAAAGAAGGGCTCTATACAACCGTGGAAGGATATGTTAAAATGTGTTGTATGAATACAGGTGCCGAACCGTTTGGAAATCTTTTTGTTGACAGCTTAGATGATATAAGAAAATCAGAAGCCTATCAAGAAGTGAAAAGCGGATGTGAAGCCGGCAACCCACACTCTCATTGTGAAAACTGTTCATATAAAGAATTATCCCCGTTATTGGGAACTTTAGGAATTACCAAGTGATAAAACACAACAGTCACATAAAAGAAGTAACAAGGCGCCACACTTACAGAACGAACGTCAATAAAGATTATCGGTTAGACATGGCCGAACGAGTTACAAACTTTCCAGAAGATTTTTTTGAGAATTTTTTAAAAAACTTAAAGCAAGAAGACTTCATAGCCTACCCGTGCAACTATCATTTAGACTTACTGCATAAGAAGATAGCCGTTTATAACAAGATGGATATTGAGAATATATTTGTCAGTAATGGTTCATGCTCGGTGATAAAGACCATTTTTGAACTTACCTGTGATAAAAATTCAAATGTCGTAACGACAGAGCCAAGCTTTCCCATGTACGAGGTATACGGCAAGATGCTTGGCGCCGCGATAAAAAAGGTAGCTTACGGCGAAGATTTAAAAATATCACTCCAATCTATTAAGGAGGCGATAGATAATAAAACCAAATTAGTCATATTAGCAAACCCAAACAGCCCAATCGGAGACTGGAAAGGGGAAGGTGAAATAGAAGAACTTTTAGCCTTCTTGGGAGAGAAGAGAATTTTGCTTCTTTTGGACGAAGCTTATGTTGATTATGCCCCTCATACGATGGCAGACAAAGTAAAAACGAATGAAAATCTCGTAGTTGTGCGGACCCTTTCTAAGGCCTTCGGTGGTGCTGGATGCCGAGTTGGATACGCCATCGGAACTAAAGAGGTCATCTGCCTTCTGAAAAAAATAGTTGATCCATATGCTATATCGCAAGCTTCTGTTAAGTTTGCTCTTCACCTCTTTGATCATTTACATTTGGTAAAAAAATATGTTTTGGAAGTAAAAAACCAGAAAGATTTGATAATTAAAAAATTGCAGGAAAAAGGCTATGATGTGGTTGCTGGATTTTGTAACTGGATTCACTTTAATGATAAAGATAATAACCACATAGCGGAATCCATTTTGGATAAATATGGAATTTGTTATAGAAAGAATGTGTCGATCCCGCATGACGATAGGGATAACTGGATAAGACTCACTGTTACTTCAGATGCAAGTGAGAAAAACTATATTAAAAACCTATTAGAGGAATAAGGATAAACAATGAAAAGAATATTAGTATGCGGCGCCGGCGGATTTATCGGCGGAGCTATGATGAAACGCTTGAAGTCAGAAGGACACTGGGTGAGAGGAGTCGATCTAAAAGAACACGAGTTTTTCGACGCTCACGCAGTGGCCGATGAGTTTGTGGTAGGAGATTTGCGCGATCAGCGTATCTGTGATGTGGTAGTAACGTCCGATTTGGACGAAATCTATCAATTTGCGGCCGACATGGGAGGTGCCGGCTTCGTGTTTACGGGCGAAAATGACGCCGATATCATGCACAATTCTGCTATGATCAACCTAAATATCGCTGAGCAAATGGTCAAAAAGGGTGTCAAAAAGGTATTCTATTCCTCTTCGGCATGCATGTATCCAGAACACAATCAAATGGATCCTGCCAACCCCAACTGTGTAGAAGACTCAGCATACCCGGCCAATCCTGATAGTGAATATGGGTGGGAAAAGCTCTTTAGCGAGCGTATGTGGTTGGCATTTGCACGAAATCACAACCTAATGGTACGTATTGCGCGCTATCATAATATTTTTGGACCCGAGGGTACGTGGGACGGCGGCCGCGAAAAGGCGCCAGCCGCATTTTGTCGCAAGGTTGCGCGCGCAAACCCGAGAGAGAAGGTAGAAGTCTGGGGCCCAGGCACCCAAACGCGCTCGTTTTTATATATTGATGAATGTATTGAGGCCACCCGCCGTCTAATGGATTCGGATTTTCAGGGCCCTGTAAATATCGGCTCCGAAGAGATGATTGCTATTAACGATTTTGTGCGGATGGCAGTCGATATTTCCGGTAAAGATGTGTCTCTTTACAACATTCAAGGCCAAGAATTCGAAGAAAAGTATGGGCACCGGTGCCCTATTGGTGTTAACGGAAGAAATTCAGACAACACCCTATACCGAGAACATGTTGGGTGGGCGGTATCACAACCACTCCGCCAAGGCATGGAAAAAACATATCACTGGATTTGCCAGCAAATCGAAAAACAACAAGGAGAATAACATGGAAAATGAAACTAGTGACCACAAACTTTCAAACCAAGCATTGGGGGCCATTATGCTGGCCCTGCAAGAATCATTACTCAATGAATTGGACATCGTTCCAATTTTAAGAGGGTTTAATTTAGTAAACACCGAAGCGGGCCTCGTGGTGAAAAATCCCCCCTCTGTTAGGTTTTCAGATAATAGTTCTATTACTGAAGAAGATCTTAAAAAGATGACAGAATAATGCCGCGGTATTGGTATGCATGCCCAAAATGCAAAGAGGAGTTTAGTGTTGTGCATCGTATGAAAGAAATCCAACGGAAGTGTCGGAAATGCGAACATGTTGGTTCGCTGACTAAGCTTGTAACAACCCCTCTGAGACAAAAAAGAGGCCTCAAAACACCCCAAGTGGGTGATATAACTAAACAACACATTAAAGCGAACCAAGAGCTTCTAGAACAAGAAAAAAAGAAAGCCAAAAAGGAAACATATGAGCCGTCTTGAGATCATATTGTCGGGGGTGTTGATGCTCTCTCTGGTATTTAATGTGGGAGTATTTGTATATGCCCGGGCAGCCATAGTGAGGCTCTTGTCGGTCTCAGAAGAGCTTGGAGATTTACAACATATGGTAGACTCATTTGCAAAACACGCAAAGGCAGTATATGAATTAGATTCATTCTATGGTGATCAGACTTTGCACCACTTATTAGAACACGCAGTATCTTTTAATGAGCAGCTAGAAACATTTGAGTTTATATATTCGCTTACCGAAGAAACCGCACCACCCGAAGAAAAAGAGACCGAAAAATTGGAAATTTATGACAACGAACACGAAGAAGAAGAAGAAGAACACGAAACGGCGTAAAAATCATTATTTTACGCAGATTCACGAAGATGCTATCGTTCAATATGCACGGACTACATGCAGAGAGGAAAGGACCGAACTCTATGTTAAGTGGATCCAACCAGCGTTTAATGAAATGGTTGACAAGATTGTGTTTACATACAAGTTTACAAATCTGCCAAATTGCGATTCACTTCGTGATGAGTGCAAGATATGGTTAATGACCATTCTGGACAAATATGATCAAAGTAAAGGCTCCAAGGCCTTTTCTTATTTCTCAGTAATCACTAAAAATTGGTTTATCCATAAAGTAAAAAAACAACAAAAGCGAAACCGCCGCGAGGTAGATTACGACAATATATCAAAGCGCTTCGAAGAACAGTATTTGTCCACGGATGAATCCTATATTACCGAGAGGGAAGAGCAGGAATTCTGGACAAAATTTTATACGGAAGTTCAATCGTGGGATATCTCTCAGATGAAAGATAATGATATAAAGGTTTATAAGGCTATTAATATTCTTTTTGAATCGAAAGACGATATTGAGATTTTTAATAAGAAAGCTATTTATCTATACCTTCGAGAGATTACCGGCTTAAACACAAAGCAAATTGTTAATTCCTTGAAGAAGTTCAGAAAAAAGTATTCACACTTTAGAGAAAATTGGGAGAAGGGAGATATATGAAACACAGCGATTTGGAAATTTTGATGGACGAAGCATTAGACAATATTCGTTCAGATCGTAAAGTGGCCCGCGAATTTTTAAATGAGATTGCCAACCAAATCGCCGCCGACGCCGAGCAAAACAAACATTTAAGCCCGGTGGCAGCAAAGCATATTGAAACTCTGCAGCGCTCCAACGAACAGCTCGTGAAGATAATAAGCATCCAAAGCAAAGGTACCGGCCCTATAGTAGAACTTTCTGAACAAGATAAGAGCCAACTCTTTGATATAATTCAGGAAAATACCTCAAATGGACTGGACTGAACTTAGCGATCCCCGATCGGCATTTGATGCGGTTGTAGATGCAGTTAAACAAACCCACCTTCCAGATGCATTTAGAAATAAACGAAAGTTTACAGCTATGGTTCTTACTCGCGCGCAGCCCCTGTCTTCTGTAGAAGGCGAAGCGCATGCTGCAGCAAAATATATTTTTAAAGCGCGCATTTTAGGCCCCAACTCCCCTCATTTATTTTTACCAGATCCCTGCTTGCTTGCTGATGCAGGTAAAGGAGAGACGGATGCGGCCATCAATGCAATACACCAACACACCACTTTTTTAGGATTTGCGGATCCTACCTCTGGCACTCATTATGTAATTAATCCCGGCGATTTGGTGGAGGTTGAATTACATAAAGGTTGGTTTTCGTATGATTTAGAGCAAGGCAAGTTTAATCGGGTCATCCAATCTAGCGGTGGAACGCAACTCACCTCAAAAACTTGCGCTAACATAGCGCTAACTTTTGCCGCAATGCAAGGTTTTTCGTATGGCGATGCCGGCAGCAGCCCGGCCCTTCCCGGGCTGTTTACCTCGGGCCCACTCCCAGAGGGTCAGTATACGCTTACTAGTACCTTCCGGTCCAGCGGCCGCCCCAACCACCACGGTATAGACCTTGGTGCAAAACGTGGCACTAAGGTGTTTGCTATTGCGGACGGCACAATAGAAAAGGCCGTTAAGGGGTGTCCTCGGGCCCCGGCCGACAAGGGCTGTGGCGGCGGCTTTGGAAATGTGGTCTATATCAAGCACAATGCTACAACCCCCGCCGGCGAAGCCATTTATTCGATTTACGCGCATTTATCTGCTAATTTTGTCTCGAAACCGGAAAGCGTAGTAGCCGGCCAACATATCGGGAACGTAGGGAACACCGGTTCCTCCAGGGGAGATCATTTACATTTGGAGATTCATATTGGAAAGCTCTTTGGCAGGCGCGTTGATCCTCAAGCATATTTACTTGATGCCCCCGCACAACCAGTCGACGATGTGGCCAAAGAGGATCATGATGCTGTTTCATATGACGATCCTCCGGGAGTGGAAGGAGAAGATTGGAAATGGATCGATGAAGACGAAGGCGAGTGGGATTACCTATAGCTATGTGGTGGACTAAAGTTTTAGATTGGACGGATTTTAGTGATCCGGTATCGGGATTCGACTTGGTGCGCAACACGGTCGCTCAAACCAGCCTTGCGGATGGATATCATGATCAAGATAGATTTTATGCTGTGGCGTTAACCACAGGTCACCCCATGGGCTCGGTAGAGGCTGTCGGCCAAGGATTCGCAGATAGCGGCGGAGCCAACGCGGCTAAATATATTTTTAAAGCGCGTATTTTAGGCCCCAACTCTCCTCATTTATTTTTACCAGATCCCTGTTTACTCTCACAAGCGACGGATACTGCTGCAGCAATGAATGCAATTTACCAACATACGACTTTTTTTGGGGCAATTGATTCGGGCGGAGATACTGCTTATACTATTAACCCCGGTGATATCGTAGAAGTCGAATTGGAGCGAGGATGGTTTTCATATAATTTAGAAAAAGGGCTTTTCATCGAAGTAGTTTTCTCTCGCCAGTCTGGAGCGAACGCCACTAACAATGCTGCATGCGCCGATATAGGGTCGTTATTTGGAAGCTTGACTCCTGCAGGTGTCGGTTTCTCCGGCGGCGGCGGGGCCGTCTTTAAGTGCAAAGAGTCACCATGTCCCCCGAAAGATGACCCGACGTTTGCCAAATGTAAGCCGCCTACTTATCCAAATCTGCCCAAAAAGTCTACGGATTTTTTCAAATATTCGGAATCTCAAGTCATATCAGCCATTAAAGCCTCCGGCCAGAGCGAAAGCATTCAGAAAATTATGTGGGCGATCATTAAAAAAGAGCAGCCAAAATTTAGTTTCCCGGCTAATAATGTAGCAGGAATTCAACTAGATGGGAAACGCGGCTTCGCCGGCGCTTCTGAGTCTTCTTTTGATTATCAAACCTGTTTTCGAGATAGTGGCGGCGATCAAAGAATTTTTGCCGGCTTTGATACACTCGAAAAAGGAATGAAAGTATTTGGAAATATAATACAAGGCAAAATGTCAGTATTTAAGTCGCTCCCGGGAAGTTCGCCGACCGCGGACGCGGATATTATGACGTGGAATTATTACAGATCGTGGAACACGGCCTTTTCTCCTAGCGAATTAACCAATCTTAAATCCACCGGCCAAGTAACGCGCGGCGCCCGCACCTATGAAAGAAACTGGAATGGCACTAAAAGCTCCTTTGCTTCTTCTTTTACAAAATGGCAAAGTGCATAGGCAAAAAACCCAACTAAATAATATTTATTGTATAAAAAACGTAATAAATTGTTTATTATAGAAGACTATAAACAATTTGGAGATTAAATGGCAGACGACAAAGATACTTCTGGACAAACTTTAGCTGAACACGATGCAGCCCGGGCTCAAGATCAAGCTGATATGCGCGCCGAGGGAGAAGCCCTCAAGCAATCCGGCGAAGGCCTAACCGACCAAGAGATACTTCCAGATCAGGCAGAAGCTGCATCCAAGGCTGCAGCCGAAGCCCGTAATATATTCAAAATAAGCAATCAAACGCCCCTCGAAAAACAAGAGCCAACGCTGGAGCAGCGCGTTTCTCAGGGAAATACTCCAGAATCCTTACCTGCGAAAGCTGGTGTTATGAATCGCTGCGTACGCGAAAAAAGAATTTTCTATAAAAAAGGCTCCTGTGAACAAGTATTTACAAATGCTGGCGCATACATCGTCATGGGCCGCGATCGCGTGGGCACAGAGTTAGAGGGATTAGGCGCAGTAGGCGCCCAAAAAGCTTCCGCTATTGATTTATGTGTCGGACGAATGTCGGCAGTCAAAAAAGGAAAAGGATTGAAAGATGGCGCAATGGTAGGCGCCAGCTTCTCGGCCGATGCAGCCCGAGTCTATATCAGCCAGTTGACCCAGCTAGACAAAGCTTTCGGCCTCGCCAAAGGTATTTCGGGTCACGCTGGCCCAGGTTCAGGTGTAGGAATCAAAGCGGATGATATCCGTATCATTGGAAAACGCAGCATCAAAATTGTTACCGGACGTCAAAAAGGTGTTCAGGGATACGGATCCGGCGGAGAGCCTACCGCCCTGGGAGACTGGATGCACCAGAGAGCCCCCACCATTGAATTAATTGCCGGTAACTACACAGAATCCAGATTTGTGTTTGGCGGCCTTAAAAACCCAGTAGAACAGATAAAAACGTTGCAAAGAGCATGTTTGGGATCTAATACCGCAAACGCGCTTAAGGAATTGAACCAAATCATAGGAGAACTATGGAGCGCCGTGTATAACCTGGCTCTTATTCAGGCTGGTTTTAATTCTCTTGTGGGTGTTGATCCAATTCGCCCATGGGTTGCGGCCGCAGGACCTGTAGTCAACTCCGGAACAATTTCTAAAGTTTTGGCTAGTTTGTACCGAACGAAGATTAATGCAATTTTTTGGGAAGTCAATCATCTGGAAGAATTTGGCTACAGATATATTTGTAGCACCAACGTAAAAATTAGTTAATAGGAGAACACTATGGCAGATACCAAGTCGCCATTCTTGAAATGGCAGGATGAAGATAACGACGGGTTAATAGACGTTTGCGACGATTTAATTGAAGAAATTCCAGTTCCTTGTGGAGACAAGTGTACTCCCAACCCCTTAGCAATTGTGCCGGCGTGGAGACAGCAAAAGAGCTTAGAACCATGGCTTAATGAAAAAAGTTGTTATTATCAGATTGTCAAAGTCACTCCTTATACTTCTACTGTGCCAACCGAATTGATAGAGGGAGACGATGTAAATGAACAAGTAGTTAATTCTGCTCTTGGGGCCCGGGCAGCCGAGTTTGTTGATGAAATTATAGAGACTTTTTTGGAAGTTTATGATAAAGAAGACACCCCCGAATCTCGCAATAAAATAAGGAACGAGTTAGAGTTTTATAAATATGACATAAAGGCGCGCAAAACGAGCCACCTCAAACTCCTCTTTCAAATACCTTTCAAGGTTATTGATGAATTGCCCCAGGCAACAGAAGACGGGGAATCTGATGAAGACCAAATAGGGTGGACCTCGGTTGAGTTTTTGGCTGGAGACTTTTCTACAAAGCTTATTCGAGTCCGCCGCGGCCTGTATATGCACTCTCGCTATCTTAAAGTGTTCCGGGCGTTGGAGGGTGGCAACATCAAGTTCTGGGAAGACGACAGCCTGTTTGATTTAGAATCCTATGGTGACGCCGCCCTATTCACGGAAAATTCTATAATAGCTCTTCTTCAAAACGATTTAGAATCTTATTTAAATGGCCTTGGATTTCAGATTCCCGGTATTGGTTCTGGTTTTCGTGCCTTATTCAGCACGTGGGACCGAGTGCTGAAGATTCGCTTTCAAATGAAAGACTATGAACTCAAACAGATAACACTGTGGACTGAAGGATGTGCCGAGAAACCCTTCTTTTTAAACAAAAAGCTTAGACGCCTGAAGCGCAGCGCTGCTTGGAAAGATAAAACAGCCCTAGCATACCTTAACAGCTTATACAAGATGGATGCAGCCCTGCAGGCCCGAGTCCCAATGCCATGGCAAGATTTTGTAACCGAATTTACGTATCCCAAAGTTTATTCTACAATTACTGATGATGACTCCACGACAGGGGAGGACATATACAGCTGCATATCAGATGCGCTAGCGGCGGAAGGCAAGGAATTGGGACAAGATATCTTAGATGAGGTTTTCAGCATCGGGGATGTGATCGCTTATAAATTTAAACAAAGCCTGTGTCGATTTGACAAGGAAGAGTGGCGAGATGATGACGCGAAGTTGGGGCTCACGCAGGTGCTTAATCCATCCACCGGCAAGGCGGCCAACATCGGTGCGATGGCCAAAATGCAAGCATTTAAAAAGTTGCAAGAAAGCGATCAGGTGTTTGTTACTCTATGCGCTCGCGTTCTCGCATCCGCGCTAGGATGGAAAAATGCAGATAAACAAATGGATGCACTTTATGAATATGGATTTGAAAGAATTAAAGTTTGCGGTCTCTTTGATTTAGCCCTCGATGCCATTAAGTGTTTAATGGGCGGCCTAACGCTGGAACAAGCATTAAGCCGAATTTTGAAGTCTGCACTTCAAGCTATGAATATGGAGAATTTCGGAGATCTTTTCATCGGACTCCCACCAGAAAAGCAAGCCCAACTCGACGCCCTGGTAAAGAAAAAGTTTGAAGAAGGAGAACTTTTCCGGCCCGACTCTGAGATGCAGAATTATTCTGATGCGATTGATGCCGGCGGTGTTAAGGCCGGCGCCGGCGCATCACCCGGCGAGCGTGAAGTTGGCGCCGACGGCTCGCACAACGACTCTTATGGTCAGGATGATACACCTTTCTTTGGGGATATTGGAACACAGAAGTTCACAAAGCCATGGGAAGATCAAGAGATTATAGACAAAGAAAGACTTAAAGATGCCAAGATGGATTATGCTTCCGCGAACGCGCGCCGCTCACTAGCGGATCAGGTGACCACAGGAGGCGCAGGTGGAGAAGACAAACTTAATCAAGATTTGGTTATGGATCTTTATATTGAAGGGTTGATTGAAGTATATGCGGATAACATGCTGGAATTGTTGGATGAGCTTAACAAGTTCCCCGGCGCCGAACTAATTGCATTTTTGATCGCCTTGTTTGATTGCCCAATGCCTCCCCTCCTTAACCCCAGCATAGCCGATTTTATGAAAGGCTTTGGCCTTCCTTTCTGCCAAGATTTGAGAGAACTCAAAGTCCCGCGCTTTTGGGATCCCAGCGAGTGGTACCCTGATTTTGTGGATCTTATGAAGAACTTGTGGGATCTTATTAAAATGGCCATTAAACAAGCTATTATTAATATCCTGATGTTAATCTTGATGAAAATTTGCCAAATCTTAGGAGATGCAATCTGCAAAGCGCTAGGAACTGTTGGAAAAATTGCCGCTTCTTTGCCGGCATTGGCTACCGGTCGCAAGCAGCTTCTCGACATTATTAAGGAATCTATATGCGGCCCCGAAGCCACTGATGAAATGGTAGAGAACACGCTAACCGAATTGATGGGTAGTCTTGGCCAAGGCGGTGCTGCACTCGCCAACCAAGACGCAGTGATGGGATGGGCTGGAGATTTGTCAAGTTCCGTTACAAGGCGCGAATTTGCCGAAGCGTTTTTGGGACAAGCTTCACCCGATTTCTTAGAAGTTGCTGACCAATTAATTGAATTTGAATATCCTGAATTTAGAGACGGATTCCGAGACCACAACGCGATAGGTCAATTTTTCAAAAATGTAGGAAATCTAATGCCCGCGCAGGTTAGGCAGGATCTAAGTGAGTTCTTGGGGGAATTACCAGAGGGAGACGCGTTTCCCGCCAATCCGAGCCTTTGTTTAACTGAACAACAGCTAGAGGATTTTGCAGATCTGCGGTGTGAAATTCTAGCAGGTAAGGCATCTCCAGAACAGTGTCGCACCATGTTTGATAACATGCAGGGATCCATGGTGGATGATTTGGGCGAGTTAACTGATTTGATGCAGAAGGGTGTTGAAGAGACCATTATGAACAATTTGCCCAAGATGTTTTCGGAACCGGGCTGCGATGATGGCCTTATCCCAGACATGCCGGCACCCACTAAGAATGTGGCAGTTACCGCGTTAAGCAACGATTTTGAGATGCTCAAGATAGACTACTCTAAAGATATGTTAGGAAATGGCGGATTGTTTGCCACTGATAAAGGGTGGGGACTCATGAACCTAGCTCTGTCAGACACACTAGGAAACCCCCTCACAGCACACCACAGGTTCAGCAGGAATCGGAAGAGATATGTAAACTTTGCGTCTAACCTGCCCAACGGAGGAGAATCGACCACCGGGTTCTTTTCCTTCTTGCAAGGAAATGCAGGGTTCTCGTCCCAAGAGGGCCAGTTCCCTTCCTATGTAGGTGAATGGCTAATGAGGCAATTCCTAAATGCCGGGGGCGTTTCCGGAGACTTGGATACACTCGACCCCACGACCGGCGCCGACTATAATCTGTGGCCTATCAAAAGCATATCCAGCGGCGGCAACGACCTAGAGGGGGGAAACACCACAGTTGGAATGAATAGTATGACTTATAACTCTTCTAACGACTGGGAGGGAGATAACGAAATAAGAGTGACGTGGGAAGAGTTAGACTTTGATAGTGCCTTTATTGGCCAAAATGTAGATCTCACTCGCGTACCGGACTTCGGGTACAACACTCCAATTTCAGTAGACTATGATTCAAGAGAAGTCATCATTTTAGAAAAAGGCCGCAAGAAGAGCCCCGATATGGTTTTAGACTATAAAGACAATGCAAAGGGATTGCGAAAAAGTTGCGACCGCGGCACCAACCCCGGCGGCCAATCTGAATGGAGCTACGGGTTCGAAATACACTACTTCAGCAATGACTTGGTTGACGACCTATCCTTTGATTCATCAGGAGAGGAGAGCAAGCCAGTAGATATGGCCGGCGGCATGCCTGATGGAGAGCATGACCTGACCAAAGAAATGAGTCCCGAAGATCTAGTCGAATATGAAGCCGCAATCGAGAGCAAGAACCCGGAAGCCATTACAAATACCCAAGACGGCGTTGTGCGTAATCGTGCGGACGACAACGTAAGAATCAAAATTATAGAGAAGGTCAATACAGATGCACGCGTGGAATCGCCTCTTTCGGAACTTACCAAAGATGAGCTACAAAAATCAGATGGTTTCGATCTACCGAGCTGGATCGAGAACATCCCTCTCGTTGGGTGGACACTGCAAGCGCTGGTGAATATGATGACAAAGCCCTTCTCTAGCTTAATTCGTGCCGCTAGCTCACCGGCAACGCAAAACGTTAACGGCGAGAGTCTTATAATTAATGAAAAATATGAGTTTTTGGCCGTAGATAATGGATTAGACGGAATAGATCTAACTGAATATCCCAACTTTGTAAACTGTTTTACGACTCAAAACACTTATTCGCCCCCCGTCGTGCTCTTGTCCGATCTGACGGGAATTTCCACATCCGAGGCCAAGACCCAAATAGATACATGGACTAATCAATTCTACAAAGACATGTCAGCCGAAATTGGCACCAATCAAGCCGGCTGGAAATATGGCGCCAAATTTGATTATCTAATGCCATCGGATGCTGACTATCTGGCTCCCGTTGGGCACGAGTACGAAGGCCAGCCATATCAAAATATTATGATAACAGATGCGCGCACCGGAGAACCCCGATCGGTCCGAAATAAAGATATGGTTTTAGGTGTTTCTCGCGATCAATATATAAATGAAATAAACGATACCCCTGAGAATACACGCGTATATTATCTGAACCCCGCACAGTACGGTGGCTCTTATACAAGTCCTCCTATTCACGTCAAGCCCATTCAATTTAGCGGCTGGCTTGGGCTGATTCAGGTGTTGTTCCCTCAGATGAGCCCTTGCAAGCCACAACGTACAGACTTGATTGATTTCGGTGAGATTCAGGAGAAGATAGATCAAAGAATAACCAAGATCCCAGAGGATCCGCGACTTAAACATGATCCTGATTGTGCGCTTGAAGTTCCATATAACCGAATATTGGATCGGGCCGGCAAGACGGGTCTCATGGGAGTTATTGAGGCTGCCATCAGGATCTACGCTAGTTCTCACTTCTTTAAGGCTATCGGAACGTTTTCAAAAATCCAACCGAAGTTTCCAGATAATTTCAGCAACATATACACGCAGTATATTGTAGAAGTGATGGAAGAGAAATTTAAGGAATCTCAGCATGCCTTCTGGGAAATGTTTAACCCATTTAAAGATGAAGAGTTTTGGTATGCATTTTTGGAGCAGTCAGTTCAATTTTATGCATGGCGCTTAGAGGAAGGCGAAATTCAAAACCCGCCAGCATCAGTATTAAATGCGCTGGGGCGACTTAACAATTACCAAGAAGATTATAAGTTTGCATACGAGAACGATTTATTGAACGCCAAGGCCATCGGCGATGCCAACATCTTCCAAACTTTAAAGAGCTATCGCCAAGACAAAAACTACGAAGCAATCCAGGCAACCGAAGAGGATGCAAAGTTAATCCTAGCTGAGCTAGTCGGCGAGCAGCTTACACTCATGGGCAATCGATTGGTAGATAACCTAAGAGCGCAGGGATATATTCCCACCATTTTCGATCTCGATTATTGGGTGTTTGAAAATCAATGTGGCGGCAGCGCCATCACGATAGCCGGCCCGGAGTTTGTAGAAGAGCCACAAGGCCTTCCCAGAGCGGATTGGATCGGCGACAGCACCGAGACTTCCCCGGCGTTCCCAGGCCCCTATTACACCAGCGGAGGCCAGTTCAGAGTGGCAGAGGATAACGACTCTGGCGATGGATATGAATTAAACGACGAATACATTGGATACTATATTGGAACTGTAGACGAGAACGGCGATGTTATATATCTAGCCGGCGAAGCAGTGACGGACGATGCGGACATATTACGTCCGGTCGCTGAATTAGTTAAGGTGGGTTCTTTAAGAATAACGACGACGACGGACGAAAGAGGATACGGTACCGCCACGCCACCCCCTGGTGCCTCAGAGACTCGACGCGTCGATGTAACCAAGAAAGAGGTGGTCTATTTAGGAGATGTGGCGGAATATGGAGACGGGACGGCAGAGGGCAAGCCGTTTATTTTAGAGAAATTTGTTTCAATTAACGGTTCTAAGATGAAACCATCCGCAGCAGAAGCGATAGTCAAGGCAAAAGGGTCCGCATTATTGATTTCTGAAGTTTACCCGGGCACCCTCCAGCATGTAATGAGTCCGGCCGGCGCAGTCGTTGGTCTTGATGGGGAATTGGGTGTAAGATATGGAATTCAATTCTATTATGCCGGCGGCGGCAGCAAGATTCCGATAGCAGACGTGGCCGTTGATTCACTTGACTTGAGGTGCAGCGAATTCGCGCCTTTCGATGGAGACTCCAAGATGCTGCTGTGTCTCCTCAACATGCTCAAACAGCATCCTAAGTATCGCATGCTCACGGGATATATCTTTCCCCTGAAAAAGGTGACTGCAACTTTAGCAATGTATAACGATCTAGGATTCTTGTCAGCTATTGGAGAAGTTACCGTGGGAAGAGGCGATTATGATCGCTGGGTGCCCATGAGCAAGGGAATATTCGCCTCCATGTCCCCGGGCCCTGAACCCGACTCCCAGGGAGACTGGATCAACAGCACCAATAAGGGAGTGCAAGCCAAGCCGGGCTCCATTGCGTTTCTTAATGAGACCTCGACCACAGAAGATATCCCCGATCCCTATTGGGGCAAAGACGGCATGATGAGGGAGGGTGGCGGCGACGAGACGTACACAATCATGATTAAAACTCTCGATGCAGGCAAGAGTCTGGTCGGAGGTAACGAAGGTTGGGTTGCTTATAAGAATCGCAAGAAAGGATTGTTTGGGGGAATTGGTGTCTTAGAATGGGACAACTGGGATAGAGTAATCCTCCGTAATTCAACAAGCCGCATTAAGAAGATGTTTAAAGGATATTACAACTCTCGTACGTGGATCCCGGGCGATATGGGAGACTTCAAACCCGGCCAGCTATGGATTGAAAACATGAAGGCGAGAATGATGCCTAATCCGGCGATGGGCATCTTGCCATGGTTCCGAAGGAGAAAGGTGCGCCCGAACCCCTTCAATGCCAAGGGTGAAATGTGTGATGGGCCGACCAAATAAAAGTAAACAAGGGAATAGTTAGTATGAGGAAAGAAATATGGCTTCATTCGGTGTAGCACTGCCCATCACCAGAGATACGTCTGATGGGTTTCGCATGATTAAGAGCTTTAAAAGGCTAGCTATGCAAAATTTAAAAATGCTCATTCTCACAGTTCCTGGAGAACGTGTGATGGAACCTGAATTTGGAGTGGGCGTACGAAACTATCTTTTTGAACAATTTAATAGTTCGACTTATGCCAAAATAGATGATGCTATCCGCCGGCAAGTCGCCACATATATGCCGGCCATTAAAATTGAGGGTGTTGAATTTTCCGGAGAAGCACAAGAACTAAACCGACTCCTACTCCGAATAAAGTTCTCTATTCCAGATATTGGAATAACTGAAATGCTAGAGTTTACTATTTAAAAAAGAGGACTTTTTAATGCCAGACGAACAAAAAAAGATACTTCCGATAAATTATACTAATCGTGAGTTTGAAAGCATCAGGAATGATTTGCTTGAAATAGCCGAAAGGTTTTACTCAGATTCTTTCCAAGATTTTAGTGAAGCCTCTTTCGGCGCCATAATGGTAGATTCTGTTGCCTATGTCGCCGACCAACTATCATTTTATTTAGATTACAACGTAAACGAGTCATTCCTAGACACGGCATATCAGTTTGATAATGTGCTTAGACATGGCCGCATTTTAGGATACAAATACCAAGGGCGCCCATCTACTTATGGGCAAGTAGCCTTATATGTAATAGTGCCAGCTAGCCAGACAGGCATAGGCCCAGACAAAGCTTACTTGCCCATCCTAAAGAGAGGCAGCCGGTTCACAGCCGAAAGTGGTCTGAACTACGTTCTAACTGAAAATATCGATTTTGCAAATTCCAAAAATCCCGTAGTGGTGGCACAAATGGACCCCAGTACTGGCGCCCCAACCCACTTTGCTATCAAGGCGTATGGAACAGTAGTGTCTGGTTACTTCGGCCAAGAGCGCATCCCCACGGGCCCTTATGGGAGGTTCAAGAGGGTAAGACTAACCACACCAAATGTTTCCGAAATTATCACAGTGTTTGATTCAGACGGAAATGAATATTTTGAAGTGGATTATTTGGCACAAGATATGATTTATAAGGAAGTATCTAACTCGAATTACAAAGATGATAATGTGCCATCAATCCTGAAGCCCTATCTGGTGTCCCGGAAGTTTACAGTTGAAAAAACGCAGACGAATACTTTTATTCAATTTGGCAGCGGAGATCCCGGGGCATCTAACGTGGTCGCCGATCCTCAAAGCGTGGCAATGGATGTCTTTGGAAAAACATATGTCTCAGACACCACTTTTGATCCGACGCGTCTCACAAAGAATCAAAGTTTTGGAATAGTTCCGGCTAACACTAACTTAACTATTACATATAGAGTTACTAATCCGACTAACTCAAATTTAGCTGTTGGTGGCCTCAACGGAGTGGCGAATGCGAGATTGGAGTTTGCGGATAGAACCATTTTAGCGGAATCGAAAATCCAAGCGGTTATATCTTCAGTGGAAGTATACAACGAAGAGCCTATTGTGGGAAGCGTTAGTTATGCTAACAGTTCCGAGGTTAAAAGACGAATTTTTGATACGTTCCCTACTCAGAACCGCGCTGTCACACAAGCTGATTATGAAAATTTGGCATGCAGAATGCCGCCTAAGTTCGGCTCAGTAAAGAGATGCTCAGTCCAAAGAGACCCCAATTCTCAAAAGCGGAATTTAAATGTATATATCATATCTGAAGATGTGTTTGGAAAGCTTACTCAAACAAACGCGACTATCAAAAATAATTTAAAAACTTGGCTGAATCAGTATAGGATGATTAATGATACTATTGACATTTTAAATCCGTATATTATCAATCTAGGAATAGACTTTCTTGTTAAGACCGTAGTGGGAGCAAACAAATATAAAGTATTGGACGCATGCGTAAAAGAACTTGCTGAGATGTACAGCGTCCCATTTTTTATAGGCGAAGCGATTTATATTAGTGACGTTTACCAGCGCCTGAAAGATGTAGATGGAGTATTAGATGTAGTAAAAGCTAAATTTGTTACAAAAACGGGCACCAACTACTCCGGGTCTACAATCAATATTCAAAAGCATCTTTCGCCGGATGGTACTTATCTTATTGTTCCAAAAAATGCAATTGTAGAAATTAAGTATCCTGAAGTTGATATCAAGGGAAGAATTAGATAATGGGAATAAAGAAATACAAAGCGAACGCAGACAATACTATTGTTAATGCTTTTAAGCCAAATCTACGTACACGCGGCACGGGCGCCAACTGTGGCGAAGCTGATGTCTTAGAGATTTATTCCATCTACGGCCGCCAATTTGGAAGTGGCTCGCAGGGAGAAGCTTCAGTCCGCTCCTCCGAACTTTCGCGCATATTGGTAAATTTTCCAATTACAGATATTGTCAACGATCGAAGCAGCGGAAGAATTCCTGCATCCGGTAGTGTAAGCTTTTATTTGCGCTTATTTAATGCAGCCACTTCAAAGACTGTTCCGAAAAATTATAAGCTTGTAGTCCTCCCAATCTCTCAGTCGTGGCAGGAGGGAGACGGCCTGGATCTGGAGACTTATAAAGATCAGACAAAGGGGGGAATTGGCTCTAACTGGATCAATGCTTCAAGCGGAACCACCTGGAAATCATTAGGAGAGCCCGGAGTATCGGCGTATAGCACGGTGGGAGGCGCTTATATGACTGGCTCCATGTCCGACGGAGCAGGAGTTCCTTCTTATACACAAGCGTTTTCGACGGGTTTAGAAGACTTGAAGATTGATATTTCCGATTTGGTGGAAAAATGGGTAGCCGAAGACATCCCGCGCTATGGCGTGGGGGTTCATCTGTCGGCCGCTTACGAAGCTTATTTTTCCAGCTCTTTAGGAGAAGGAGTTTTTAGCGGAAACATACTCGATAATCGCGATGGAGCCACGAAGTCCTATTATACCAAGAGATTTTTTGCTCGCGGAAGTCAATATTTCTTTAAGAGGCCCGTGCTTGAGGCCCACTGGAATTCGGTCAAACGAGATGACCGCGGCGATTTTTACTATAGTAGTTCTCTTGCGCCAGCCCTCGACAATCTTAACACCCTTTACTTGTACAACTATGTGAGAGGGCGCCTTGTGAATATACCTGCAGTCGGGACTGGAAACATCGATGTAAGCCTGTATTCCGGCTCTTCGGCGCCGACGGGCTCTAAGCTCGTTCTATACGACGGAGAAACAAGCATCACCGGAGGCCACGTATCCACAGGGATATATTCCGCGTCTATAGCGATAACGTCAGCCGTAAAGCCGCTTGCCACTTTATTTGATGTCTGGCACAGTTCTTCTGATGGTACCGTAACTGAGTATTTCACTAGCTCAGCCAAGCCAAAGACTTTGCTTGGTTCGATCAATACTCGCGAGCCGGTCTATTATTTGAACATCACCAACATGAGAGACTTGTACCGGTCAGATGAAACGGCGCGCTTTAATTTATATGTGCGCGAAAGGAACTGGAAGCCTACAATCTATACAGTGGCTTCGAGCGAAATTCAAACCCTTTCAATTCCTAGCGCATCTTATCGAGTATATCGACCTCTAGACGGCTTTGAGGCCATCCCATATGAGACGGGCAGCAAATTTGCAACAGGGCTTTCCTATGATGTTTCTGGGAATTATTTTGATTTTGATATGAGACTGCTAGATCCCGGCTATGCTTATGCTTTTAAGTTCGCATTTTACGATCCCGAACTTAAAACATGGAGTGAGCAAAAGGAGACCTTCAGATTCAGAGTAGAGAGTTATGAGTATTAAGAAACTTTTTGGAGCATCGGAGAATAATAGAAACTATCTCTCCAATGCAAACGAAAAAGAGGCATTTAACGATGATATCGAATCTGCCCGAAATCTCAGAGAATTAAGTATAAGAGATGAGCAAAACATCCCTCAAGTGGATTATAGTCGTCCTGAGAATTTTGCTCGATTTGGCTCAGCCTACCTGTATTATAAGTCTGCTATTGAAAGAATAGTCGATTATTACCCGTATGATGGCTCAGACGCAGAGATAAACAAATTCCACAACCAGTCTTTGGATATCGAAAAGTACATCTTAGATAACCTCTATCCTAGAACGACCGGATATGCAACACTTAATGTTGCTGGTTATGGTACAGATAGCCCCACCATCACCGATGGTTATGGGGCCCCCGCGGCAGGATACGCAGAGCATATCACCTTTTATGGAGGCCCCAACACAGGATCCGGCGGCGAAACAGCCGCCCAGTTAGGCCCCAACCCGTATAGCGGCAAACAGCAACACTCAAATATCTATGACGAAGACATCTACCAAACAGAAGGCCTGCCCTCTGACTATGGAAAAGGCACGAGGACATCCAACCTAAGAGCCAATTTTAATGATGGCCTCACAATGGAGTTTTGGTTAAAGACCGGCTCGTACATGAGTCCGTCATTATCCGGGAAGCAGGTAGTTTTCGATTGGTGGAACAATAAGGATTCGGGAGACCCCGACTACGGCCGCATATTAGTAGAACTAACTTCTTCTGCTGACGGGGACGACACCCCCTTAAAGCCTTTTTTGGTAACTGTTAGTTCAGGGTCTACTTCCCTCCGTTCTGCAATAGCCATAGGTGATTCCTCCCTGCATGGTGGAATGGGAGATTGGCGTCATTATGCAATATCAATAGCCAATTCCTCATCAGCGCTCCAGACAAAGCTGTATGTTGATGGCGTATACGCCGAGACTATCACTTCAGAAGGATCATACTCGCTTTCCTCATCCGCGACAGCATACACTCCCCTCTCAACTAAGTCCTACTCTTCGCATGCAACCCTTCAAGGTTGGTGGAAAATAGACGAAGACTTATCCACAGATACTCCCTATGACGTTAGCGGTAAGGGTCGGAACGGATCTTTTGATGCCGCCGACGACCGGCCGACATATGCCGCCGGCATAACTCCGTCGACCGACATTCAATTAAACACCAATACCTTTGACGCGACCGATGACAGAATCAACATCGGAACTGCCGCCACTTGGAACAATATCATAGGATCGGACTACTCGGCGCCTAGCGATTCTCCGAAGTTAATGAGCTTTTCTGCGTGGATATATAAAACCGGTGATGGTGGTTCAGGCGCCGGCCGTATTGTAGATTTTGGAGATAATGACGTTATGATACGTACTACTACCTCCGAAGCAATTTATATGTCTTTCCGATGGACAGGGATGGTGGTAAGCTGGTATACCGTTGATGGTGCGACGTCTGGCCTGGCCCTGAATTCATGGAACCACATAGTCGTTACTTACGACGCTAACAGTACCGCAAATGTTCCCAAAATTTATGTGAACGGAAGTGAAATTGCGTTAGCCAACTCACCCACTGTGAGTGGAGAATTTGGTGGAATTGTGGGACCAGCGTGTTATATAGGAAACAATTCAGATGGCGATCGAGCATTCGAAGGAAAAATAGCTGACTTTGCAGTTTGGAACAGCATCCTGACAGCCGACGAAGTTTCGGCAATATACAATGCCCCCACATTTGGTGGCCTCCGCCGCTATGGCGCCCCAAACATGGAGGAGCTTAATTCGAAAGGAGCCGTTGGCAGAATTGGAGCCCTCCTTACTAACCCTGCAGGCCTTTCGGCCGCTAGCGGATCCGGTAAACTTTCGGGCTCCATGGACGAATTCCGATTTTGGAAGGTCGCGCGCAATGGTCAACAAATCGGCCGCAACTGGTTCACGCAAGTAAGAGGCGGCGTTAATACTGATATTGCGAACACCACCCTTGGACTGTACTTCAAGTTTAACGAGGGTATCACGGGAGACGCCATAGTTGACCAACACGTCTTAGATTATGGTGGTCGTGTCTGCAATGGATTGTGGGAGGGATATACCTCCACATCTCGTAATTTGAACTCGGCTATGTTGGAAGCCTCAGCCTCCAGCAAGGAATATAGAGATCCGATTATACACGCAGCACATCCCTCGGTGTCGGGCTTAAAAGACGCTCTGATGTCGAGCGGATCATATCACGATAGAAACAACAACGCGTCATTTTTGAGCTTAACCCCGGGTTGGGTGCTCGATGAACATGATGAAAAAGAGCTAAGCGATCTGAGCAACATCGCACACATCGCCGGCGCCTACTTTGACAAGCTATACCTCCAGATTTCACAACTCCCGCGCATGCGTCAATTAAACTATGTTAGCGGCGCCTATAAACCTCTCACCTTTGCGGAACATTTACCTCAATCTTTAGGCCTCGCTACTCCTAACTTATTTATTGATGCCAACGTAATGGAGCGTTTCGCTAACCGAAACGACAAAGAGCTGTTTGAAGGAAATCTAGAAGAAGTTAAAAATCTAATTTATATCAATCTTTATAATAACTTAGCTAACATCTTCAAAGCCAAGGGGACCGAGAAGGCAATCAAGAATGTCTTTAGGTGTTTCAACATTGATGATAAGTTGCTGCGCGTTTCAATTACTTCGAACAACAACGAGTACGTTCTAAGAAACAACCTCGAACAAACCCTTATCAGCAAGAATTGTCTAAACTTTAATGACCAGTCGAACATTGGAGGAGTTGTATATCAGGCGGTCCCGGAAGCGGCCACCCGGCTATATGCCTCTGGATTTATCCGCTCTTCATCTATGGAGTATGATGCAAGCCCAGTTGGGACACTCCACGGAGAAGATCGGGCCGGCTTTACATTAGAGAGCAATATAGTTTTTCCTCATTATATGAAGAGTTATGATAAGTTAGACAGAGATTTCAACACGGTCTCGCTTTTCGGCGTAAACATGATAGATACCGGGTCAGCCACCAATCGGAATGGTACCGAGACGAGCACGTTAACATATGACAAAGCGAATTTCCGAGTGTATGCGGTCAGGGACGACAAATACTCCAAGAACGTACACTTTAAGCTATCTTCGCCTATAGGTCCCGGATTTGGAACCGAGCTTACAAGCAGCACATTTTTGAATGTATACGACAATGAATTGTGGAATCTTTCGGTCAGATTAAAACCATCCAAATACCCACTAGCGGGGTATATCTCCGGCACTACGTTGTATGATGTCGATGCCACATACGAACTTGAATTCTGCGGAATTAATACGGTATCTACTGCGATCGCGAACAGTTTTACTGCCAGTGCCACCATCGATGGTGCGATCGCCCGCAATTTCTTAAACAACTCTAAACGCGTGTCAGTGGGCGCTGAGCGCACCAATTTAACTGGAGCGATCCTCAATGAATCGGATGTTTTGGTATCATCGATCAAATATTGGACCAGCTATTTGGACGGCAATGATCTTCTGCAACACGCGCTAGATCCAGAGAATACTGGGATTTCAGGCTCGTATCAAAATATCTCCCCCCTCTTGTGGCAAAAGTCAAATGCAGATATTCTCAACGCCAATACTTTGGTTTTGGATTGGAATTTTCTCGATGTGACGGGCTCTGATTCTAACGGAGTTTTTACGACGCAAGACTTTAGCTCCGGCTCGGCAACTGCACGCAGAACTCAAGGATGGGTAGGCGAAATAGCCGGCTGGCGCCACCCGGGCATCGCATATGGATTTGCGGATTCGTCCGAAACCGTCATCGACAAGAAACACCAGAATAGCCACCGTTTCGTTAATCCTGAGCACGTGGTGTCATCGGACATGGTACAGCTATTTTCAGATACCGATGAACTCTATCCTAATTTACGTCGAGAAGAGATCATTCCCAATTACGTTTACACCATTGAGAAGAGCTTATACAATGCAATTTCTGAAGAGATGTTAGACTTCTTTGCTGGAGTGGTGGATTTTAATAACATAATTGGCCATCCTGTCAATCGTTATCGTGGGCGATACAAGGCAATGGAAAAACTCCGGGAAGTCTTTTTCCGCCGGGTGACATCGGTCAACACAGTCGAAAAGTACATTACATATTATAAATGGTTTGATGATGCGCTCACAGACATTATTTCTCAACTGGTGCCGGCATCATCCGAGTTTGTCAATGATGTGTTGAATGTGGTAGAAAGCCATGTCTTGGAGAGAAACAAATACAAATCTAAGTTCCCAACACTCGATTTTGTTGAGGAGGATTTAGACGCATATATGGTCGGCATCCATGAAAAGAAATATCCATGGGCAGACGGACATTCTCCGCTGCAACAGTCGCCTCGGTCCACAGACGAGCACCCATACTTCTGGAAACACAGAGCCCTACGTAGCGCGCCTGAGATTTCAGCCTCGTTACCTGACGGCACCTCCGCCACTTATGTGAATTCAGATCGAGAAAAAGCCAAAAACCTTATTTACGCACGTCCACATGTAAGCATGTCATTGCCACTGCTATCCACGATAGACGGTCAGCAATACTTGATGCCTGACTTGGCGCGCCAAAGATTTACAACTCTTTATGATTTTGAAACCGAAGACAGCAAGCAAATGCTGAAGGCCAACTTGTCGGTGGGTACCAACTACTCTCCCATCAAGAATGTTGCCTTTGCTCCATCTACTTTCCGCGGCCTGGGAGCCGTTGAGACTGAAGGGAGCACGTATATACCTCTTAATGTGTTGTTATCCAAAGTCTCCGATATCGTGGAAACAACAGACTTTCGAAGCCCGATTGAACCGGCCGACAATACTCCCAAAAAACATCGCCGATTTAAAGTTATGTACGGTCCCGATTTCGGATACGGCCTAACTTACTTAAACACGAACACCCAACACGCGTTCCCGTTCAACATCATGAGTTCCACGGTGGAGACCGGGTTCAACATGCAAGTTGTCCAGAACGTGACAGGCAATATCGAGATCACCAACCGGCACCCAGAAGGCTGGGGCCCGGAAAACAACGTAGGCCTCCAAGGACCCTTTGCGTTCCATAATGTCGGCGGCCATCAATCGCGACACATAGCGCTCAATAAAGGCAGCGACAACTGGATGACACGCCCAGAGCGCGATAAGGTCCTTCTGGGCGGCTGCGCAGAGAATGCTATCGGCATTACCGATCCGTTTTATCCCTACCCTGAAGCTAATGATGAGGGAGTAAATCCCTATCCCCTCACCGCAGCCCAAGGCGCAATTTATTATCGTGATTATGTGGCCCAAAGCCCCTTCAACATCAAGAACATTCCAATAGTCACGGGCGCCAATGAGCTTGGAAATTATACTTACAAATATGAAGTTTTCAACTCTGTAGGCGCGTACGCAAACCCTCGACAGTTCATTGAGACTCAGCCCACCCTCCCGACCGCCTCCTTCCAGCATAGGGCAACCGCCTCTACGCAAATACGAGGCCTGTGGGATATTCACCGCACAACAGAGAACCATTTTGAGTGGGTTTCAGAATATTCAACGGCTTACTTAGAAGGCACCCCCAACCAGTCTATTATTGTTGGGCGCTTTAGAGTAGCAGGAGGTATAGAACAGGAAACCTATGGATATGCCGATTTCAAATCACGCGAATATTCTGTCTACAACGCCATCCCATATCGCAACTGGACGGTCCTTAAGCCCTCTCAGGGGCCCTCGGGCACTCTTTCCGAACCTGTGGGTTCTACACCCTCTGAGATGCGCGTATACGACATTCACGGGCTAGATTACGGGCTTATCTCACATGAAGCGCGCCATACCGCACGCTTCGGCCGCGATTCGCTACAAGTGACAGGCACGAGCTTCGCCACCGATGGCCCCGGCGCATCTTATGATCAGGCTCCCGGCTGGCACAAGATCAATAGGAATAATAAACAAAGAGTGATTGGGTGTGGTGAAGAGACAACATATTACAACACTAATACTGGAATTCAAAATCTCAGTGGCCTGTCTATGGGTACTCCCGTTAATGCCGGCAGCAATCAATATGGTAAGCTCTATCATTCATCCTCTTTCCTTAAGGATAATTCCGCTATTTCTACCACCACTTGGACAGTAGGGGTGTGGATTAAACCGAATGCTAATATTGGGAATTATAGCAGCTTGGTGTCTCTGGGGGATAATGGTGCCTCATCAAATAGAGATATCGCGCTAGATTTTGGTATTAAAGTAAATGCGAGTTATTATCGTTTGAGTCTATGGTCTAAGTCTGACGCAGGAGACAAAGGGAAATTTTACGGAGATATAGAGATAGTAACGGGATCATGGCAACATGTCGCATTCACATGGAACGGCGCCGTAAATACAACTCCAACCTTCTATGTGAACGGAGTGGCCGATACTACTAATATTGACCAGGCCGCCGGCGACAACAACGTATCAGTAAACAGTGTAGGGTCAGGACAATCATACATTGGAGGAACCAACAGGGATTCGGCGAATTCTCATAAGAGCCTTCCAGAAATAGATATCGACGAGATTACGATTTATGATACGGTCCTGTCAGCCTCAGAGATGAGCACTCTCTATTCCAACGGCGGCGTGCTTAATCTTACTAGTTCCTTGGCGCCGGCTCCTACATCTTTGGTCACCTGGCTTCGCTGTGGGGATGTCTCTGGTGATCCGACGGAAGGTTCAGAAGTAAATGTAGCTGTTGCTGGCTATGCTGGTTATTTCCATGATCAAATGGGCAACAATGATTATATTATTAAGGGCACTAACGGAAACTCAACCTTTGTGGAGTTTGTGTCTCAAAGTGCCCCGGGCGGCTTAGGGATATCATACATAACAGGCAGCCAAACTGTAGAATTGGTGTGCGATAACGAGTTGTACGATAATTGGTTTATTCAACATCAGATTCCTCGATCAGATCGCCAATATGCGTGGATTACCGGAGCCTTATTAGATGGCCAGAATATTAGGTATAATGGATTTCAATCGACCGCGGGCCGCGGAATGGGCCCATACCTGTCTCAGTCAACGGGTGTCGCCTATTTCTATGATTTTGTAAATTTGAGTGATGTTGTTGCAGGGGACGGATCCTTATACCCGGGCGGCCAGCAACCGACGAACCGAATAAATATCCTGACACTTGACCCGGTCACAGGAGCAACCGACAATATAGCGACCAACACTTTAGGGTATCCACTGACTGCGGATGTGTCGAATTATCTCAATACCGCCCTCAATCCGACGATACAAGGCCCGGACTATCTCAACGCCTTATTATGTCGAAGGGGCGCCAAGTATGATTGGACCTGGCGCGCCAGCCGAGAATATAATAACCCAATTCTTGTCAATGAGCGAAGTTATAACACACTCACTGCAATCACCGGTGCTGGCCAAACCCTTCTTGACGGGTATCGTTTGCCTCCGGTGTCTCTTAAAGGCCGCCCTGCGTTCATCAACTTCAACTCGCCATCGACAACTAAGCGTGAATATTTAAATAATGCGACGTTAAAAATAACGCATGATAACAACCATATCTATTTTAATGAATTAGCCTTAAATAACCTTACCCATGTTCGCCCGGGCATAACTCCTTTCAATCAGATAGTTGCGATAGCAGCCAATCCAACATGGCAAACACGATTTATAATATATCGTCAAAACGTCTTTCCTTCGATGAAGAACGAATTTGCCTCATGGTCAACGGGTCTTGACCGCACTTCTACTTATAAGAATAATGTTTGGAATGAAGATTTTTCCACCCGAGTGGCCTTAGCGGATCCTCAAAACCTATGCGGAATTTCTGTTTCTCAAAGCATGTTCTGTCTCGATCCCCCAGGCGGCAACCCTGAAAACCCGGCAACTCCCGGATTTCTCACGCGAACAGGCCCGGTAGAGATTAATCAAAGTACTGAGCTAGCACTTAAGGATAATGGCCTGGCTGGAAGTCTGCAAAACATCAAGTTCTCCTATATGAAAGGCACCGCGGTGGATGACAGTGTTGAAGCAACGAGGTACCGCCGCATGCGCAGTTTGGCGCCGGGCCCCATGGGCTGGGCAAAGCACATGGTTGGATCCCCGAATTCCATAACACGTATCGGGGCCCAAGACATCCCTGAAACCGCGAGCTACACGGGCTCTTTCGATCTAGACGAACAAATTGAGATTTACTCAGGAGAGGCCGACTGGCAGAGCGATACTCCAACCAAAGCTGGTGTGGTGATATTCAACGCATCTACCCGAGAAGGAGAATTCCAAGTTACCGGCTCCACTCCATGGTTTGATACCTACGAAGATTATTGGTATGACCTTAAACTTATGGCCAAAGGGTATTCAGTACTTCCAGAATTTAGAATTAGCGAGCATGTTGAAGATTATCTTGCATATGGAGTTGGGAACAAGGGACTTATAGATTCTTTTGAATTCCCGGGCGTCGACCCAATCTTGAATAGCACCTCTTCTGCCTTTTACACAACCTACACCAATAGCGATTTTATGAAAGGATTCTTGAAAGTTTCCGAAGATGCACTTTTGGAAGCCAAAGAGATCAGGCTAAGTTGTGATGCCGCAATTCGTTGGAGACCACAGCCGTCGTTCTACCCAGCCCAACGCGCTGCAGAAATGGTGAGCCAGTTTTCCAAATCATATGGTGATGCGGTTCGGGGTGTATTCCGAAATGAAGTCATGACAGGAAGCGCCTTGTTTGAAGATAATGGTGGTTGCTTAAGGCCAATGTTTGAAGCGCTATATTCCCCTGGAATCTTGTTTAATACTTTCAAGGCCGGCGTTGCTTGTAATTATCCCATCATTACTGACAATACTCAAATTAAAGGAACATGGTTTGGTGCGTCCATCGGCGATTCGTATACCGACAATTATGCATTAGTTCCGAACAACGTAAATGTGTCATTTGACCCGGACAACACCCCCGCAGGTCGTAGCAAATGGCCAGCCCAAGGATTTTTTGGAGGTAGCCCATTTTTCAAGTTGCCCTTTGAAACAATCATTGAGCCGGCACGCCACCTTAATGGCATTACATTCTATGATATGCAGCCTCACCCTTCGATGTCCCTAACTGAGCAGTATTATACCTCCAATAGCTCCCCATTCCAGGGCGCCGAAACCACGCTTGCAAGTAAGACCGACGATCCTGCGTATACTCTGTTCGCTCGCAATTTCCTTGGAGAAATTCCATCCTTCTTTCTCAAGGATGGCACCTTTAGCTCAGTTAAATCTAATGTCGTCCCGGCGGATCTGACATTTCCGGCGGCTCGCGGCCCCCAAGCCACCGCCGGCGGATATTTCATGAGAATCAAGATGATTCCTCCGAGCAATGGCCAGGTGGGTCGAGAAAACGAATTCGGGGCTGATGGCACCAACGCCGGCTTCGGCAAATTTGGCGGCCTTACTTGGGACAATATAACAGACACGAATAGTCCTGCTTGGGGTACTGGCGAATTCGAATTACCCCAATGGCCTTCGTATAATCCTGACTTTAAGCGCACCCAAACAAACACCGTACGCACGACAGCTTATTCTTCCATCGCTGTTGCCGGCCGGCCGTCCGGACGATTTGCAGACGAAGCCGCAGATGGAACCAACCATAAATGCTTTTTAGATTCTTTTGTGGGAAGTAACCCCCTATATACTCACCCAATCGCGGATGGAGAAGCTTGGATTGATTGCTGGTTCTATCCTTCTGCGTCGTCAGGAAAAATTACCGAGACATATGATCTTGAGCGCATTTTGGCAGAAACAGAAATTAGAACATGGCGATTCGACCCGGGCTATGTTACAGGATCAGCCGGCGAGAACGCACCAGCCCTTATTTCTGCATCCAATGCTGTGCCAATGTTTTATGATGGCCACTTAATTAATCAGGTTGCCATGCAGGCCACCGCCAGTCTAAATTATATGGGAGTCGAACGTGTCTTCAAGACAGAAACGGATAAATTTGGAACGATACAAAAACAAACGACCGACACAGCCGGAATGCGGTGGATAATCACTCCCAAGTTTGAAACCCCTACTCTCAATTTCTCCGACCAAGGAATTAAGCCGATTACGAGCGCCTCGAATAACTTGACACTTCCTGTTTATGGATCAGCCTCAGTTAACCGCGGCATCTGGCAGCAATTTGGAGCGTATCCGACGAAACCCTCCGAGTATCCCACCATCACAGTTGAAGGCCCGGATGATACAGGAGGGGGCGTGCGACAATGGTTGAAATATCACTATAAAGTAATGAATGAAGACTCTCTTTATAATGATTATGATGCTGCTCGTGGATACACCGTCTCTCGGAATGTTAAATCCCTGGCTAAATTGGTTGGATTTGATCGCGATACGAGGTCCACCCAACTGGGAAGGTTAGCCGAGAAACAAGTACTTAAAGAGGCAGTGGTGGCAGTGCCATATATTATAAAAGAAGTTCCAAGTAGAAATGACTTAGATCCGTGCACGGAAGAAAAGCAACTGATGAAAAAATTCATCACTATACCGGAAAGAAGAGTAAAAGCGGCCCTAAAAGAAGCCGTTGGAACGTCGGAAGGGGACTCTCTCACGGCCGCGGGCGTCTCCATTCGGAATTTAGCCAGTAGACTGGAAGAATTTGTATTGCCTCCGCAGCTTGATTGGGTTCACAATGCAGACATTAAGCCCATTGTTATGTATGTTTTTCCGTTTGAATACGAATTAGATAAGGATGATTTGTCATATATCTATCAAAATCTTGCGCCAAGAAACGGCAAGAAAATACGCCTGAAAAGTACCTCAGTCGCGCACAATCTTCTTAATACCGAACTTTTGAGAAGACAAAATATTATGACCACCAGCCAACTAAGATGGATGGTCTTTAAGGTCAAGCAAAGATCGATGGGGGATTATTATGACCACGTTCCGAACAACGCCGGCGAAGCTTCGGTGCAGTTAACTAATTTTGTAGGCGCCCGCGATAGAAACCCGAAAACAGCCAAGAAGCGCGAATATCCAATATCTTATAACTGGCCTTATGATTATATTTCTCTAATTGAGTTAGCACGTTTAGATGTGGAAGTAATGTATAGAACGAGTGATGGACAGAAAAAGAAGAAAAAGGCACAAACTGATAATTATATTGCAGGTCAGAGCGCTCGAAAACTGCGACGTAGTTCCAAGCCTGCAGCTAATCCTATTGGCGGAAACCGAAAAAAGAAAAAGAGGTAAACATCGATGACCAAAATTTTAAATAAAAAAGAACAAGTAATTGATTTTAAGCTCACACCATATGGGAGATACAAACTCTCTATTGGAACTTTTAAGCCGGTTTATTATGCCTTTTATGATGCGGGTATTTTGTATGACGGCGCATGCGGGGGCCTAATCAATGAAAAACAAAATGACATCAACCCTCGAATCAAAGATGACACTCAATACTTAGCGACACAGGTCGTGTTTGCCGATGTCCAAGATGATCCAGGCATCTCTAGACTTTTTTATGAAGACGTCGAAGGCAAGGTAACAAAAGTGACGACGGATGTTCCTCTTTATGGTGGTGGTACTACAACGATATCGTTTATGCGCGCCAGTGGCACAGACCGGACGACCGCTTACTTTCCCGCCGATCTTACCCCCGAACTGAACATCCCGGCCGCCGATTTCTTTAAATTTGATGCGGCCATCGGTGATGCTCATTTCGATGGACCAACACAACAGAGCGCACCAGCCTGGAAAGTTGTGACTTTAGAGGGCCATATCTCAGGCACTGCGGCCAGAGATATTGTTAATGATCAGGATATTCCGCAGATCGATGTTACTCTGAATTATATTAAAACTATCGATAAAAGGAGATTTACACCCGATCCAGATAGCGTATATGAAATAGTGGGCGCCACACCTATTTTTGCCGATAACAAATTGGTAAGATTAGTAGAAAGCAATCTCTTAGTTTATAGCGAAGAAATAAACACCGATTTGCTCACTGAGAATTTTGAAATTGAGGTGTTCCTTTCCGCTTCTGATAACACACTACAGCGTAAGTTTTTCGAGAAGAAAGTAGATCAAGTTGTAGACGGATATATGGTAAGCCCTACGGAGCAGTCAAATCCTGTTGCAACTTTAACCACAAGTAGTGTAGAATATTACTTCGACATCTTTACAGATCAAGAGGTCAGCCGAGGTGTGGCATGCCGCGGCGCAGAAACATTCAATAAGAATTCTTATTATATTGATATAGACTTTGACTGCGGCGAAGATCAGCTTCAAAAGACCTTTTATGATATATATGGCAGCGCGACTACAGAACAGGAGATCGACATATGTCAAAATTGAAACTTGGATTAGACACACAAAAAGTATTTGGAGAATTTCTCCCCACAGTATTCATTAATAAAGTTATCCTCAATCACGATTTAAATCCACTCGAATCTACAGCTACGACTGATTTGTTTATTGGGGCCTCTCTTGAAATTAGCTTCTCTAAAAATCCAGAGTTTGTCCTTTCAACTGATAATTGGATCTCGGCAGCGTTGGATGAATTATACCTGTATGCACTTCTGTCTCCCTACCCGGCATTAAATACTGCTCTTCAGAATTCCCAACTTAGTCTTAAAGATTTATATGTTGCTATGAACATGCCCGGGGTAAGCGCCGACACAATTACTTCATCTTGGTCTGGATTTAATTATATTATCAATATGTTAAAAGAGGCTTTTATTAATGACTGGTACAACGATTCATACGCGCAAGGGAGAACCGACGGTGTCGATTGGACAGATGAACATCGAGCTACATATATAGAAGAACCAAGTAGCGAAGTTGCCCATGCCTTCTGGGGTACGTGGGGCCCACCCGAATGGATTCGCCCTAATTTGGAGGGCCCATGGTCCGATACTCAGTGGCCTGGCGCTAGCAGCACTGGATCGGAAGCCGACGGATTTGTTAATAGATGGCTTGATAGAACCCTTCAATATGTGAGGCCATCTGAAGACGATGAAGCCGCGTTAGGTAACCGGGTGAGTCAAATTTCATTGCGAGATCTCCTCGCCGACGGAACTGCGCGCATAATAGAAGAAGGCACTTATGATAGAAATGGGTTTGAAATTTCGCGCCTAATAGATATTGAAGTCTCGTTCAGATATCACGCAGACTTTTTCAGTCATGTCGGCGAAACCATGACTTCTCCTGCTTTGAACCATACTGAAAAGTTATTTTTAGTATGCTTTGTGGGCAGAGATGCATCGCAATTGACTCACTTAAAGCATAATTTGTTTAATGCAAACTTCGGAGATATTTCTTATGAACACCTTCTAGAGCACGGATACATACCAGATCGGGAAGAAAACGTATATGTAGAAATTGAAAGCGAAGAAGTTTTTAACGGCCGGCCCATCCAAACTATTAATAAAAAATACTATGTTCCTACTCCTGTCAATCAAGGAACAATAGTAAAGAACTTGGAGACCCTAATCGTTAATTTTAGAAAATGGTCCGAAAAGGACAAAAAATTAGCCAAACATATTGAAAACTTGCAAGCCCTTTTGGCAAAGAAAGGCACAGCAACGGATCTTTTATCGGAATTAGCGCTGTATGGCTCTTCATACCCCAACAAGGATTTGGGAAGCACTGCCGGAAAGTTTTATAACGCGTTTACTCAAATTGTGGGCTCGTTCAACAGGAGCACAGCTCAACAACTCCAATTGGCGAAAAAGCTCGTTTACAACGACAGAATTTTAGATTTGCGCCCAAAACCACAAAAAGCCAGTTATTATGCCCCGGTCCCGGATCCCGAAGGCGCGGTGATCGACGAAGACTTCATACCCTATACATGGTCCAACATGTCCCGGTATGCAGAACAAACCATACCTCGTGTTGGCCTACTCTCTGACTTTTTAGAGTTTGCCATAGGAGAAAGATACACAACCCCATGGACGATCCCAGAACTTGAGGGCGCGTCCGGGTTTGACGAGCAAACCTACGACAACTGGCTCGATTTCACTCGCGCCTCGGCAGAGAGTGACTGGGAATCGATGGATGAAAGCTGGATGTACGAAGCATCATCCCAGCAAACTCGTACATGGTCGGACACAGTAGTAGGAAATAAGGGAGTGTTCTATTTTGATTGGACGAAAGCGTTCCATCTCAGGTCACTGCTCTCCCACGTGATTAACCCAAGGAAACTGCAAGAGCTATTTCGTTGGACAGTACCATATGAATATTATTTTGCTACGCGCGCAACCGTCAGCCGGCGCGAGACCCTCTTAGAGTTACAGCAGGATCCTGGCACCGGCCCCGACCCCGTGTACACGAACCCAGGCGATTCCAAAGATAATGGTGTTAATATTATATTATCAACAACTCTGTGGGACAGCCCGTATAGGGATACCGCCGCCACAGACGCTGCAGACTCCGGATATCCATCGTTTCCGGTCAGCTATTCTACATCCTATCAGTATGATCCGGACAATTTAAAATACGGACAACCATATGTATTTTCTCTCGCCCATAGCGCCAACGCCCCATGGACTCCATCGATAAACGACTCGGCTCTGGGCGCCGAATATACCCTATCGGGTGGCGAGATAGATATGAGTTTCTTCAACATGCCGGAGAGCTATGACATGTTTTTTGATCAGACGCCCCGCTTCGGTGGGCCCAGCGCTGGGGGGACCAGTGACTGGGCCCCCGTCCCGGGCCCATCTGAGAGCATCCTTGATTATGTAGTGTGGATGGATGAAAGCTTCAGCGGCGCTGTCGAGGCGCGCACCAATTCATTCCTCTTCTTCCAGAATTTTGATGTACTTAATCCGACTTTTTATAGCCGGTTAGAAGGTTATGGAGATTATGCGCTGCAGACCTGGGATCTTGGCCGCGGCCCTCGTGATGGTTATCGAATAATGGCTTTTGAATATCGAGATTATATGGACGACGATGTTGCATATTACAACACAAACGGCTCTTTTATGGGAGATCGAAATCAGGACTGGGCCAACGAGCTAGCGACCGCGTCCGAATCGGACTGGCGCGGCGACTGGGATGATGTTTGGACCCGATATTACTTCCATGTATATACTGTTGATAGAAGTTTGGCATTTTTACATACATTTTATGATTATTTGATGTCTGTATATAACGACTTGGAAGCTTATTACAATCGATCTAATCAAATTTGTAGCTACAACAACATTTATGGAAGATTTAACGACTTCTTTATAGAAGGCATATATGAATTATATGGAGAAACTGTTAAACCATGGATCAAAGCAGCCTATGTTTTTAACGCATGCAGAGATTTGTTTTTCACGACTTTCAGCGCTCATCACCATGTCGATGGCTTGGATATGGAGGCACTTTTGGAGGATTGTCGGCTTATAATTAATGATATCGGGCCCGAAAATGGAAGTCTAGCTGGAATTCTCGCTTTTAAGAATAGATTTAGGAAGCTATTAAATCTGATATATCCCGAAGATCCTGACGTCGGTGGTCAGGGCTACATCCTACAGCACGCAACAAGTTTGAGTTCTGAATATTTAGACTATTATATTGACGGCACTGGAGCTACCGCCATAGAGGCGTGGGATTCCTTGAGGGATTCCTACGTTGAAAGTGGCTTTGCAAATAACTGGAAAATCGATAAATTTATATATGGCAATCTGGCCCTCGGAGCATTTTGGGACGATGCTCTTCCTGACTATGTGCCTCCCGGATGTCATGAATTAGGTCAAGATGCAGACATGTATCCCAAGGTGAAGGATCGTATTCATAATTGGTTAGCCTGCCTTACTGAAGAATATAAGGGTCCTCTAAGGGATTGGTGCGAACAAAGCCTAGACTCCGGTGGCGGCGGCGGCGGCGTCGAAGGTGGATCCTCCGACGGAGATACCCTGGGGCTCCCACTTGACTGGGATCATGACGGCGACCGGGACGCGGATGACAGGGCCATCGAGGCCAAGCGGGCCGATATTTCCACCACCGGATGGGATATGGTCAGCGACACCGAAAAATATGGCGGGAAGAAAAGCCATGGCATTAATGATGAAAATCTACCACGCGCATGGCAGCGCGCCATTATGGCAGCTGCATTTATAAAAGAGTGGGGAGATCACTTGGAGGGGAAAGAGACGTCTGTACCAGGCGACTGGTACCTGGATTATTCTGGAGCGGCGCCCGATGATGTGGCTCCATTTATGAACAAATATGCCCTCAAGGCTGTTCTTTCCAAGGCGCCCTTCCAATTGGATAGTATTTCACCTTTCGAAGGCTTCAACGCAACTCTGGAAGACAGAGTCGATTACTACGGCGCAAGCTTCGGAGCCGCCGGCGGCTGGTCATGGGCAGAAATTATTGCGCAAGGAGTTCATGAGTTGAGCAAATGGGGGTGCAATCCGGCGGCTAGGAAACCATTTGCACAAAACATCCCCATCCAAGTTTCAGGCCACGGCACGGAAGTCTACTACGCCGGCGAAGGAACCGACGGCTACGGAGACAGTTCCCTACCCTATCAGGTCGGATCATACGACACCACCGAGGAGTTGTGGGCGGCAGCCCGCGCCGGCCACGAAGACGAATTCCTTCAGTGGTACATTTCCGCGACGGCATCATCCTTCAGTGGAGGCTCCGAAGAAGCCGCCGAGTCGTTGTGGGAGGCCCTCAACGATCCTGAAAACGTCATGGGCGATTGGACACGGGAGATGGGCCATGGAGTCCTCGGCTACTGGAACGACGTCGAGGACTATGATTTTTACTGTACAGGATATGTGGATTGGGGCGAGCGCATCATGAGCGAATCGAGCCTGCACGGCCTTGTCGACAAAGAGGGCTCGGGATGGCATGGCGGCACCCATACTTCAACTTCCGGCTCCGGCCGCGGTTTCGACAATTGGACCCTGGAGAGGTGTTATTTCCTCATCTCGGGCCCGTCCCAAGGCGCCACCTATAGAACAAATACGGGCCACTTTTATGCCGATGGGTCTGCATGTGTTCCCGACTAGGCCAAAAAAAAATAGTACGCTATTTATTTAAAGGATAAGCAAAATGGCAAGAAAACACACAAAGGCAGCCACTCGCTGGTGGGCAGATCAGCCAATTGGCGACAACGATTTCAAAAGAAGGAGGGCGACTCGAAAAAAGCCGAAGAAAAAGGGCCCTCAAAGAAACTCTGGCGCCCCGACGCGCAAGAGGCGCCAGGCGTACGCTTCCAAATTACAAACAATCGATGGAATCGCAGTTGATTTTTCCTCCAGCCCTTGTCGAACTGTAATTTTTAAAGCCGATTCAATTTTGATGGAACAGGGGTATACCGAACAAAGAGATCTTAATGGCGCGACGAACAAAAAACTATCAATTGATTTACTCCGAGACTTAAATTGCTCATTGGTGCCTCTGGGTCCTCGATATTCTTTGGTTACCACACAAACGGATAAGATTACGATTGATAACCCCTACATTGAGAATCCACAGCTGAAAACCTCTAATAATAAGATAGCGCCCGCCACTAAAAATTTTCCAAATGAGTGCGATCCATTTTATGATTTAGACGAGGCCATGCCTCACGAAGAGAAAGGCCGCCGCAAAGCCCGGAACAGGAGAAATATTCCGGATCTCACATTAACAGCCGCGACACTGGCCACTATGAACTTTACAAAAAAAGCAGAAATAACATTAGATGAATTTATAGATGAATATAGCAAGAAAAGGAGCCACCACTAATGCCGCGCACCAGTGAACAGTACCTGTCTCGTGAAGAACTCATAGACATGCTCACCGAGGCCGGCCTCGGGAGTGTTCTCGGAGCATCAATTGCGTACATTCCCGACGGAGGGGTACCAGAAGGCCAAAAAATGAGAATAGAGTCCGCCATTACTGGAATCCCTTCGGTGTTTCTTGATTTTGAAGATGCGCCCTACAACCCCAAATATGGCTATTTTGACATCACTAAAGATTGGGGCTATACATCAAGAATTGATTTTCTAACGTCGAACATTGCTGATGGAATCGCAGAAGGCGACAGACTAAGCCTCAATCCGTTCAGCGACCTGAGTGCCGGAGAATATGATCCCGTCACCGGCGAGGTCGGCGATCCCGATCATCCGGAACTTTATTATGAAATAGAGGACAAAGATGGCACAATATTTTATGTGATAGGAGAAGCACTATCTGATCTACAATGGTCGACCGCCAACGATTTCGAGAATATTATTGCAACCATATATTTGCCTTGTCTATCATGTGTTTTGACCCCAATGTCAACGCCGTATATGGGCACAGCGCCCGGAGGCACACCGCCCGCATTCGAAGAAGTGACCGGCCCCGTGGGTCCGCCTGGGCCCGACACCGAACCGCCGATCACAGCCCCGGGATCCAGCATTATACCCGGAGAAACTGCGATCTCATGGAATCAGTACTTAGACTTTGTCGGTGAGGATGGCAACGTGTCTCAGTTTTCGAATGAAAGTTTTGTGGGGTATAACCAAATAACGGAAATAATAAATTGGTTTGATACGATTGCAGGTGACGCGGCCACAGCAGCCAATGATTGGCTGGTAAACCGCAGACACGGAACCGAGTATGCCGTTGAGATGGAAATCCTCGAGGGCTCCGGGGTAGGGGAGGAGTGGGCTTGGGTAAACATCGATGAAAACCTGATTTTAAATTACATGTCCTTCTCCCGCGTCCCACCCGAGGGAACCTACGGCACCGACCGCACAAATCCCAAATCAACAAGCTGGTTCGACGCGTCCGGATACGCACTCTCCGAGACTGCATTCTCCGGCAAAGCGACTGTTCCCCTGAGTACCGGCGCGAACGCCAGAACTGGTCTTGAATCGCGCTATAAGACCGAGGGGGCTACAATGGCGTATGCCGACGCATGGGTGGTCTCCAAAGCGCTTGAGATTGAAGCCACGAAATATGCATCTATAACAACGAAACTTTTCGCTGTTAAACTCCAGCGCGCTGCCCCGATTGACAATATAATGGCGATTGGCGGCCCGTCCACAACGCTGGCCGCGGACTCTCTATCGGCGATCGAAGCAAACGTCGCGACTACATCCCCGACCATCCCAACTTCTTCACCCACAACCTCGGCGACCACAGGGCCCGGCGGCTACGGAGGATATTAAAACATGGATTTGCCAGACCTCTCCCTCACCCCCATCTCTGTGGAGACAATGCACTCACTCATGGGAATCTCCGCGGTCTTCACTTCGGGCGCCGGCTTCTATACGAACAAAGAAGTAACTATTATATGTCCGGATATAATGGAAGGCTCTCTTGATCATCTTCGGAACCTCCTAGGGCTTTATTGGACCAACGATGTAAACGCCGCAACTGGCGACGTATCGTTAAATTATGATGTATCAACGGCGAATACAAAATATTCGATTGATTTAGTCGAAGACTTGAATTTACGTATGGTATCCCGAATGCAAGCAAAATCTCCCTATGTTGACCGAATTGAATTTAATCCGGATTTTATGGAAACGATAACGAACGAGTCCCTGCTGCCTAATTTTAAAATACCTCTGAGAATCTATGGTTCCAGAGAATACACTAAGGGGGATAGATTTTGGAATACTTTATTTATGGGGGGAACATTCGGCGAAGAGAATTACGCGCCAATAGTGTCGGCCCCCTATGCTTTCTACGATGAAAGTGTAATGATGCCTATCCCATACTCAGCTATGGAAGTCAAACTGGCGGACGCCTCCCTGCAAGAAGCTTTGCCCGCTCAAATCACCTATACGTATAACTCGTATAGTGCCGATATAAGAGAATATCAAAGGTGGACAAAGAAGCTTGAATCAGCGTTGTTGATTCCGAATGGAAATGCATTCGCCGCAATGCTAGTCTATGGCGAATTAATTGACGCTGCGTTCGGCTTTTATGGCATCCCCGGCGGAGTACGCTACAACTCTAGCGAAGTGTGGGGTCAATTCGGACCCGGTTACTTGAATTATGCACTCTATGCATTTGAAGAGTTGATTCGGAGGAGCATCGACAGCACCGACAAAGGGGGCCCCCCTTTGGAGCCCGAGGACGTATATGACTGGGCACGCAATTTTTTTGGTATTGATTACGGCGGCGTGCCCACCTGGGAGGCCACCGACGTTCTCACGGCCGGCCGTACCGCCGAAGCGTTGTTCCCCGACAAAAGGCTCCTTTGGACCACATCGATCATCCAAGGGTTAATCCCGCTCCTTGATGCTGATTCGACGACGCTATCAGCGCCCAACATAGTGCTCTTTGGGCAATATTTAGGTGATCAAAAAGATTTTGTGCCCAACATACCAAGCTCTATTAAAGAAGAAGCAATTGAAAGACAGAAAAATCTGATTTTCGACGCGTCAACGGCGGAAGGAAGCATCATGTATGAAGCGTCTAAAGCTCTGAGCACAATGTTCTTTCCCTATCACGTGAAGATAAGCTTTCCCAGATATAGAAGCAACGCCGAAGGAGTTGCCCCGACCCCTGGCTTAAAAGGCCGGTACTCCACCGCGTTTTTGCAGAGTGCCAAGTCTCCTATTAATAGTTCAATTAAAGCCCATGACTTTAGCGCTGTTTTTTTGGAGGCTTTGAAAGATATACATAATGGAAGATATCCAAGCCTACAAATGGAGCCGCGACCATTTAAAGTTGAAACCAGACAATATAATTCTGAATCCCTGTCCGGATATATAGAGACTACGGATGCTAAAAATTATAACACCATAGATTTTATGAAATTCCTTACCGCCATCCATAACGATCGCTCAGAAGTGATAAGCGATAGTGATCACATGTTCATGGGTGTGGATTATCTGAATTATGTGGGCGCTAGCGAAGATGCCGGTATATATCGATACACAGATAGTCAAAACACTCTAAGTGTGATGGATGATGCTGCATCCATGTGTACCGATTATTTTTCTACTTGGATGAATCTCGGGGATCCAGATGCGTCAGATGACACAAACGAGTACCTCCTTAAACATGTTTTGCAACCGAAACTGAAACACGCAGAAGTCTTAGCTTACAGAGTTGAAAAGATCGGGGGCCTCGAAGTAGGAGATCAAGCTCACTCTAATGTGCTCCAAAATTTTTGGATATATAATGCCGACACCGATTCAGGCCCCCTCGACCCTGCTACTTCTGGTGACGGCAACATGGTAACGCTGCATGACACTCAGGTGAAATATGGAGAAAATTACACTTACAATGTTTCCGCCTATGTTTTAGTGCTCGGGTACCGGTATAAGTTTGGAGACTGTAAACTAAGCCAAAAAATAGCCACGGTGGACACCGACGGTGATGGCGAGACAGATCTATATTGCCTTCAATTTTATGATCCCCTCACCAACGAATTCGCTGATCAGCTTTTTTATCGAACAATGCCAGAAGGAGAGCTAGATATGAGCACTCTCGGCCTCGGCGGCGAATGGGACTCATACACAAGAGGCGAGATGGCTGCACATGCAGAGAGTTGGGCGTCCACAGACCCTACTTCATTTTTGGAGTCCTATAGAGAGGAGATACCCGATCGTTCGTTGCATGCTACCGAGTTAGAGTGGTCCGCACTGTCGCTCCGAAACGAATTTGCCACTGACCAGCAGGGATTGAGCCCATATCCAACTATCGCTGATTTTAATTATTATATTGAGCCGTGCCTGAAGCTTATAGAGGTCCCCCTTTACTCCAAAACACTTAAAGTGCTGGATAATCCGGCCAATGATATACATGCGGCCCCCTTTCAATTTTTAGATAGTTCACAAAGAATTGGGTTTGATACCAAATATCAAACCCATGATCCTACAATCTACCCAGCACTGATTTCTGGTGCCGATATAAATCTTCGAAGTGAATATCTACACGGCAGAGATCTATTGGAGACTGAGGAAATAATTGAAAAATCCCTTTCACCGCCGCGATATATTGAGGTGTTTCGAACCACCGGAAAGCCTACATCATTGTCTGATTTTGATGGAAAATTATTTCAGACTATAGATTTAAAAATTCCGCAATCCGATCATACCTATGGTGATGCGATTATAACGAGCAAAGTTCTAACTAATCAAAAATACTACTATATTTTGAGATTCTTGAACGAGAATAAGATGCCTGGTCATCTTTCCCAAATTATACAAGCTGAGCTAATTGACGATGGGGGATATATTTATTCTTCGTTTAACATACTGTCGGAAGAAGAGTATAATAAAGACACATACTCGAAACCTTCTATTAATTTTAAAAAGCTTTTTCAGATTCAACCAAACTTATCGCAACTTGAGTTGGATACAACACAGGCCGACTTTCAGCTGCCGTCTACGATGCAGTTAAACAATGTTAATGTGGGCACCGCGAGTGAAACATTGTGGGGGCAGACGTTTAAAATAAGGCTTACCTCCAAGAAGACCGGCAAAAAACTTGATTTAAATGTGACGTTCAAAATTCAAGAAGAAGATAAATATAGTAGTAAATTGTAGGATATTTCATGGCCTTTAAAGATACCAGTGGCACAATAATCATAGACGCAGCAATTACCGATCTCGGTCGCAAGAAACTTGCGCGCGGTAATTTAAGAATTACTAAATTTGCTCTAGGGGATGATGAGATTGATTACTCAACGTTCGACGCAGAGTTAGAAGCCGATGCCGGCTATCACCCCGAACTTACGGGATCTAAAATTTTTGAAGCGTATGGGAGCAGATTAAAAAATATTCAATATGGTTTGTTTTCTAAAGATCAGTCGACCACCCTTAACGATGAACATGCCAATCTTCTTTTTTTGCCCGTCCTCAAGATAAACGACAAAGTGGATATCGTCCCTACGTTGAGAGATGAAGTTTATTATATGTCTGTGAATGATGAAACGACCACTAAAGTAAATGAAATATTTTCCAATACATTTAAATTTTTAATGGATGAAGACATAGAAAAAACCAAATTGGTGATCGAAAGTGGATTGGATCAAATACCCCCATCGCCTGGTCCAACCGACGACGCGCCCCATGACATACCGATCTCTAAGTATAACGATTATTATGCAATAACACCAATTTCTAGAGAGTACTTCCTTGAAAAAAAATATCTTATAGACCAAGATTTTTATGTGTATGTCGACAATAGATTTATTATTAAAGCGATGGGGACTTCAACCAAAAGTATCTTTAAAAATTTTAAGAATGGTGAAGCTAAGATCAATTTTGAACCAATCAGGGCAACCGCGGCCATTTCTATTGAAAGTCAATTTGAAAATTATGCAACTTACCTGATCAAAGGAATAAAAAATTTAATGTTCGACTTTGGACTCGCCTACGACATCTTCAAGAAGCATGCCGACACGCCGGCCCCGAGCACAATATACTCGTCTTTAAGCGGCCCCAAAGGGACTGTCATGGCAGTTAATTTTGGAGTCAACGGCTACCTGAAGAATAATTCCACCGAACCTAGAGATTTTAGATATAATCAATATGGGAAGATCGATCAATATGTATTCGACTCTACCCATAAGTTTGATTATATTGACACCACAGTATATATCGAAGGCTCCACAAGTCAGAGCCGAGTTCAAGTGCCTTTGCGATTAATTCGCTATTCGGGCACATAAAACTTTAAAATAAGATAATTATAATGTTAGAATCTATTTAACAAAAAAAGCACTAATTATACATGACGAGGTAAATAAATGGCAAGTATTTTAGATAATTCCGGAGACATCATCATTTATGCAACCCTAACCGCTATAGGGCGGCAGCGGGCTGCTGGTGGAGGCGGGGTAGGTAGGCAAATTACCAAATTTTGCGTTTTTGATGATGAGATAGATTACGCCCTCTATGACAAGAATCACGCATCTGGCTCGGCATACTCCGATCTTGAAATTATGCAAACGCCGATTTTCCAACCCCAGTCAATGATGACTCCCACTGGAAGATATGGACTTATTACTCGCGCACAAAATAACACTCTATATATGGTTCAAGCAAAGAGAAACGAACTTCTCACCCAAGATTCTGTAAAACCATACCAAGGGATTTATTATTTGGCCGTTAACGATGGTATCACCGGCCCGGCATTAAACACCGCGATAGGGGAACAATATGTGCTCCAGGCTGGCCTCCAGAATGGTTTAGGTATTGTACTTGAAACTGGTATCGATGACACCACGGCAGGCGCCGGTGATCAACAAACGAAACAGCGCGATATTATATCTACGGGCCTTGGGGGCGGATCCTGTGCTGCCGTGTTCCAGACCGATCTTATTTCTCAAATTTTGGGCCCATCACGCAATGCCTATTTTAATAACAATGGCGGAAACGGCCGACCCCAAGTTAATTTACCAATGACACCCAACTCTCCCACGCGCACAACCGGCAACGGAAGAAGCAGCATGGGGCAAGCTACTATTAGAGTAGTGGATAACAACATGGTTTTTCGAGAGAACGATCAAGAAAGTGTCACTCAAAATTCAGTTATTGCTTCAGCGCGCGCTGGAGTAATTAAACTTAATTTCCAAACACGGACCTTAACCGACACTGATTATAGTGAAAAAGGCCGCACATCGGTTAGTGCCACCGAATTATTTGGAGCAGGTAGCGGCACATATAGAATTATTGACACCATGGTAAGTGTAGCATTTAGCAATGGTGCCACGGACGATCTGCCTGTCCGAATTATTAAGAAAAACAGTTAAACGGAGCTATTAAATGGCAAAAACATTTAAACCAATTGGGCCTAGAGATAGAGCCACCACCAGAACATTATTGCACGAAGCCGTGCCAATCACCGGAACCATTGTCAGTGGTGCCTACGGTACATGGCCCGATGGCGATAATATTAAGAATTTCACTCACGGACAGTTTCAGAGCGTTTATGATTATCCCTATCTAAGCTCGTCCGCCAACCACATTTTCGATGTGATGGTCGGATTAAACGCTACTGGTTCAGCACTTTACTCTACTTCTGCAAATATGTATAAGAAGAAAAGGAACAACTGGAACATATGCAATTCGATGATGGTCGGATATTCAGCTAGCGTTCAAGGTGGCAACTACGCCGTCCGCGCCGCCGAATCTGATTTACTTCTCGACGGCACCGGCTCGATGAACGACATCTTTGTTCTCGCTTTCTCTTCGTTGCTTGTGAAAGACGAGATAAAGAAGGGCTCGGTGAGCATCACCGTTGGGACCGGATCTTTTGCAGATCCGTTCAATGGAAATACGGCTGCAGCCACCAGAACGTTCATTGATCAAGATGCCACCGCCACTGGCGCCGGGACCAAAACCCTACAAGGGGGCCAATATGGAGTCCTAGTCGACTCCGTAAGCCAGGTTACGGGCGGCATCGTATGGTATCAGGGTGGTCAAATTTGGCTGAGTTCTTCCGCCTTCCATACATCTGCAATGGGGCCGTCTGTTCAAGACTTTTACGCAACGGCGTCCTCGGGGGTGTGGACCGTCGACCAGCAACTTACAGATGGAACGATTTCTGGCTCCGCCGATGCGCTCAGACACAGAATCCAGAATGTTTCATTCAATAATACAACGGCAATCAACTCTCAGATCTTCTTCTGCCGCGTGGGCCACGCTGATTACAACTATAGCACCAACCCCACATACTTGAATAAAGGTAAGATCAGAGTTAAAAACGTTGCTTCAGACCCTCCCTTAACCTACATTACCACCGTTGGGCTGTATAATGCCGCCAACGAACTGGTGGCAATTGCCAAGTTGTCGGAGCCGCTCAAGAAAACGCCCGAAAACGAGATGACGATCCGAGTCCGATTGGACTACTAAAATGGCTTTTCGAAAGTTCGGGCCAAATGACGTAAACATCAACACGATGAAGGCTCACCCAAAAAGTGAGTTTCTCGTTTATGATTCAGACGTCTATTATAATAGTCAAACACCCCAATCCGGAAACTATACAAACAATGTAACAGAACTACAGTCTGGGTTCGTCAGTCTTTACGAATATAATATTGATAGAACACCGGAGGAAGTCAAGGGCGAACCGGATTGGCGCGGCGCGAACAGACCATCAGGAGATAACGACGGCACCAACCCCCTCATTTATCCCTACATAACAAAAGATAGTTCTCGTATTAGTTTTAAGACGGCCACTTCTATAAGCGCTTCTGTTTTCAATAATGAGTTTCTTTATGGAGACATTTTATACGGAGTTTATCCCCAATATGCCTCCATTACGCGGCAATATATTGATACACCGTCTAGCCTCCCTTTCGCCGATAAGATGAACTTTGTGTCCTTGAAGAACACACTTAATCTATACGGAGTAAAAAGTCAACACTATTTGGTAAGCTCTTCCCATGGAGACAAAAACGATCAATATCTAAATCTAATCAACATACCCTCTATCTTCTATGGAACACGGATTAAGCCGGGAACAGTCTCTCTAAAAATGTATGCCACAGGAACTCTAATCGGAGAGCTTCGAGACTCTAGAGAGAATGGAGAATTAATACAATCATTTGGTACTGAGTATGTTCCGGTAGTAGGCACGTTCATTGAGAGAACCGGAAGCGTGGCAGGCGTTGCGCTTTATGATGAGGGATTTCTACTCCTCACGGGCTCATGGCCGATGACTAACCGCTCAATAGGCCTGACTCACCTCGGCATCCGCGCTTATCCGAGATGGATTTATTGGGGCGCCGGCGCTAATGATGGCATTACGAAGGATTCATATAGTGGCGACGATAGGTTTGATGAGATAACTTTTACGCTTTCATTTGAAGGCACAACCAAAACACAAACAGTCCACATGCTGGCGCACGCCAAGAGAGGACAGGTTAACTTCTCGCACAATCCGTCCTTTCTGGAAAAGGGACAGGAACAGCTGTTTTATACATCTTCTCACGTATATGAAGAAAACCCAAACAGAAGAATTAAAAACACAGTAAGCTCCAGTTTTAGTGATTACAGCGCTTCTTTCAAAAGACAGGTCTACATTAGTAAGATTGGGGTGTATGATGAAGATAAGAATTTGATCGGAATTGCTACGCTTGCGGACCCCGTCCTTAAAGCCGAAGATGAAGATTTGGCTTTTAAGATAAAACTGGACATATAATGATTCTCGGAATAGATATTTCCACCAGCATTACTGGATTCGCTGTCGTGGGCGACGGTCAAGTGCTACATTATAGCTCTATTGACTTGCGCAAGTATAAAGGAGTTTTTGCGAAAGCAGACGCAATGAGAGAATATATTACAGATTTTTTCGAAAGTTATCAACTCGATCAAGATCAAGATGGGTGGGGAGTGTCTAAACATCCGATTGAAAATATTTATATAGAGCAGCCTCTCCATATGTTTATGAGGGGAAAGTCATCGGCGAAGACTCTTTCCACTCTTATGACCTTTAATGGAGTAGTTTCGTGGCTAATATATGAATTATTTGAAATTGAGCCTCAATATATTTCCGCAACCTCCGCCCGAAAGAAAGCAGGCATCAGAGTGCCCCGTGGCGAAAAAGCCAAAGAGGTGGTTTTGAAGCATCTTATAGAAAACGAGCCAGTCTTCCACATAGAATACACAAGCCACGGAAACCCCAAGCCAGAATCCTATGATCGGGCCGACGCGATTGTTATTGCAAAAGCCGGCTATGCAATAGAGAAAGAAAGCAGTTGACTTTATTCTCATTGTGGGTTATAGTAGATATATGAAGCTCGGCGATATCGTCGAGATTATAGACGACTGGCCACCCAAGCGCGCCGGTACGCTAGCCATCTTTCTAAGAAATTATCGAGAGGCTAGTTGTTGTTATATCCTGCCTCTTGATACTCTCAAAGAAGAGGTGTATCATCACAGCGATCTCCGGATGGTGAGCAAACGTGAACAAAAAAGAAGCCCTAAAGATATTACATGAAGTTATTGGAGACCACCGCCAAACCAGCAAGAAGGAGCATTATTTTAAATGCCCTGCGTGCAACCATTACAAGCATAAACTTGCTATTAATTTGGATAAAAATGCTTTTCATTGTTGGGTTTGTGATTATCGGGGTCGTGATATTAGGCGCCTTGTTAGACGTTTTGGTTCGTATCTGCAACTACAGAAATGGGACGGAATATCGAACCGGACAGATCTTGAAAGGTTTGCTGACCTCTTTGTGGAGAGAAGCCCTGAACGAAGCAAAACAAGAGTGGAACTCCCAGCGGAATTCGTAAGCCTTTGTGCCGATCGGGTCCCAGCCACAGGAACGTATGCTCTTCGTTATCTGGAGAAAAGGGGAGTAACAAAAGCAAATATTCTTAAATGGAAAATGGGATATTGTTTTAGTGGCGAATATCGCAATAGAATCATTATACCCTCATTCGATGAGGATGGCGATTGTAGCTACTTTATCGCCAGATCCTATAGTGGGGACTCCTATAAGTATAAAAACCCGCCGGCGTCCAAGGATATAGTGTTTAATGAGCTGTTTGTGAACTGGAATGACGATCTGATTCTCACGGAGGGCATATTTGATGCAGTGGTTGCCGGCAATGCTGTTCCTATTCTAGGATCGACCTTGCGATCAAGCGCCGAATTGGTACGTAAAATTGTGATCAACGACACGCCTGTTTATATGGCCCTCGATCCTGATGCGAGAACAAAAGAAAATAGAATCATCAAGATGCTATTGGAATATGACATCGAATTATATAAGATTGACGTGTCGGGATACGAAGATGTGGGATCGATGCCACAAGAAGTGTTCGAGGATAGAAAGAATAGCGCCTCTTTTATCGACAGAGATGACTATTTATTGGTGGATTTGTTATCAGCAGTATAAGGGGATCTTATGAAAATCACAACAGCAAGACTAAAAGAGATCATCAAAGAAGAGATTGACTCCTCGCTGGAGGACTTAGAAGCGCGCATGGCCGCAATGGATACTCGCCGCGATGACGACACCAAGAAAGTCAAACACCGCGGCGCCAGAGACGAATTAACTGAAATAGCCCGAACTCTACAGCAGATGTTTGAATTGTCAAATCTTATGGTGCAGAAGAAGTCGGAGCATTTTCAGAACACAACTGTTTATGGGTTGTCAATACGAGAGCAGCCGGCCCTGAAGGAATTGGCTGATATCACTAGAGAGTATGCTAAACACGTAAAAGACGCAGAAGCAGAACCAATGAGCGAA